>Ga0224550_1000001_pt1 | contig 52575 bp, 35 predicted proteins | sample 714P31014metaG_FD_179905 | JGI IMG/M metagenome (GOLD analysis project Ga0224550, IMG submission 179905) | Peat soil microbial communities from Stordalen Mire, Sweden - 717 P3 10-14 | ecosystem: Environmental > Terrestrial > Soil > Wetlands > Peat | place: Sweden: Norrbotten County, Stordalen...
AGAATCGCGCGCGGGTACCCTGGCCGGTAGCGGACGTAGTCCTCCACGCGGTTCGAGAAACGCTCTTTTGAGTCTGTCGCCAGCATTTTCGCATCCGCCGATCTTAATTCGGCCTAACCTGTGCGCGTGTCATTCCGAGGCCCGCACTTGGCCGAGGAATCCCTCTTCGTGTGCGGAATTCGCCGCGTCTGACTCCGAAGAGAGATCCCTCGGGCGTCCGCAACGGCGGACTCCCTCGGGATGACAATCCTGATCGGATTATCACGGAAACTGCCGCAGGAAACGCACGTCGTTCTGCGTGAGCACGGGCAATTCGCCGACGCCGTACTTCATCATCGCGAGGCGATCCACGCCCATGCCAAAAGCGAAGCCGGAAAGTTTCTCCGGATCGTAGTTCACGCAGCCGTAGACGGCGGGATTCACCATCCCCGCGCCGAAGAGTTCAATCCAGCCGGAAAATTTGCAGACGCGGCAGCCGCTCCCGCCGCAGACGTGGCAGGTCGCATCCACTTCCGCGGAAGGCTCGGTAAAGGGAAAATAACTCGGTCGCAGCCGAGTCTTCGCCTTCGGTCCCAGAAATTCGCGCACGAAATATTCCACGGTGCCTTTGAAGTCGCAGAAGGTGATGTCCGTGTCCACGGCCAGACCTTCGATCTGGTGGAACATGTAGCCGTGCGTGGAATCAGGATTGTCGCGGCGATAGACTTTTCCGGGAACGATGATGCGCACCGGCGGCTTTTCTTTTTCCATGGTGCGAATCTGCATCGGCGAGGTGTGCGTGCGCAGCAAATGGCCCGCCTTGGACCCTTCGATGTAGAAGGTGTCCATGTTGTCGCGCGCGGGATGGTGCTCGGGAATATTGAGCGCCTCGAAATTGTAATAGGGCGTCTCGATTTCCGGCCCCTCGACCACGCGGAAGCCGATGGAGAGGAAAATGCGCTCGAGCTCTTCGTAGGTTTGGCGAATCAGGTGCCGCGTGCCAATCGCGCGCTCGACGCCGGGCAGAGAAAGATCAATTTGATCGCGCGCGGCGGCCGATTGTTCCCGAGCAGTATCTTTGGCAGCTGCGAGCGCCGTAAATTGCCCTTCGACATGAGCCTTCAGCGCGTTGAGGCTTTGGCCAACGGCGGGCTTGATCTCTTTGGCTGCGGGCTTCAGCCAGTTATCGCCGATCTCGGCCAGGATTCCCGCTTTCCGGCCGAGCCACTTCACGCGCGCGGCTTCCAAATCAAGCGAGCTTATCTCATGGGCAACATCGCGATCGAACGCGGAACGCAGGTCGTCGAATAGGGACGCAACTTTGGTCGGAGAATCGACACCCATTTGCGCGAGCGTCTGTTTCGTGGAATCGGTCGTAGCCATTGAAATGTTGGTTCGCGACGCGGATCGGAGACGCACCTGCGCGTTGCCGAGAACAATTCGCCGGCCTGAAGGCCGCCGCTACGCAACCGACGCCAATATTACACGGGATTGCGAACGCGCCGGGCGCTGATTGCGCGCTAGGCCGCGGGCTTGGCTGAAGCTTTCGGCGGCGCGGTCATGTGCTGTTTCGCCGACGTCACGAGCGCGGCAAATCCTTCGGCGTCGCGCACGGCCATGTCCGCCAGAATCTTCCGGTCGAGATCAATCCCGCCAGCTTTCAGGCCGTGGATCAATTGGCTGTAGGTGGTGCCGTTGGCGCGCGCGGCGGCGCCGATGCGCTGGATCCATAGCGTGCGGTAATCGCGCTTGCGGGTGCGGCGGTCGCGATAGGTGTACCGCAGCGAGCGGTTCACCGCTTCCTTGGCGGAGCGGAAGAGCTTGCCCTTTGTGAGGAAAAATCCCTTCGCGTGTTTCAGCAGCTTTTTGCGGCGGGCGCGCCGCTTGGTACCGCGTTTGACTCGTGGCATGGTTCTGGTCTCCTCGTGCGCGCCTCGCGGGCGCTTTCGATGATTTCTAGTTCTCTACGACGTCGAAATCAAGAATGTGGATCAACGGGGAGACAAACGCGGCCCAACCGCCCGCAAGAATACGCGGGAAGTTAGACGGGTTTGTCTCATTTGACTGCATTGCGCCCCGCATATTTGCGGGACAACCGGCCGGCAGGCACCCGTTACGCTCTGCCAGGCGCGGATCGAAAACTAAAGACCGTAAGGAAGCGCGAGACGGATATTGCGCTCGTCCGCCTTGTTCACCCGAACCTTATTGAGTAGCTTGCGCATGCGCCGCGGCTTCTTCGTGCCCAGCAGGTGGCGCTTGCCCGAATGCCAGCGCATGATTTTCCCGGTGGACGTAATCTTGAAGCGCTTGGCCGCGCCCCGGTGCGTCTTCAATTTCATTTTTTTGTTCTTCTTCACAATTTCCTCTTCCCGAAAATTTCTTTAGGCTTGCCCGCCGGCGGTAGGCTGCGCGGGCCGCGTGGGCGCCGCCGGAGTCGCGCCCTTTTTCGGCGCGAGCAACGCGAGCAGAATGTTGGCTTCCATCCGCGGACCGAATTCCACCAGCGCGTGGTCCGTGACTTCCTTGAGCAGCCGCTCCATCTTCGCGCGGCCCACATCTTGATGAGCCATTTCGCGGCCGCGATGGAAAATCATGGCCTTTACTTTGTGTCCCTCGCCGAGGAACCGGATGATCTGGTTCTTGCGCACCTGGAAATCGTGCTCGGCGGTGGACGGCCGGAACTTCACTTCCTTGATGTGCGAGCTCTTTTGATGTTTCTTGGCTTCGTGGGCTTTCTTGCTCAGCTCGTATTGAAACTTGCCGTAATCCACGAGCTTGCAGACCGGCGGCACGGCGCTGGGCGATATTTCGACGACATCGAGGCCGGCATCCCGCGCCGCCTTCATCGCGTCGAACAGGGTCATCACGCCAAGCTGATTCCCCGCTTCATCCACCACACGAACTTCCCGAGCTCGAATTCGCTCGTTGACCCGAAGGCCAGGAGGACCACCCCGTTCTGCGATAAAACCACCTCCCGGGCTCGAAATTGGATTTCGATGCCCGCTTGACCGCCGACCCGCTCACAAAACGCTCGCGGGGAGCGACAGGCCAGAAAGTATAGCACGGCTTAATGGCTCGCCTGCAAGGGCGGCGTTAGGGCTGGGGTACCTGAGTTGCCCCGCCAATTTTCCCGGAGCTTTGGGGCGCGGCGGCGGCGCAGGCATCGAGCGCTTTGCGCGTTTCGTTGGCCCATTTGGGGAACGAGCGAGACTCGAGCGATTCCAAGACTTCGGAGTCGCCTCCGCCAACCGATTCGTGGAACTGATAGAGGATGGGATGTTCGTCTTCGGCGTCATCGTCCCTGGGCCGGACAAACTGAATATTGGTGAATGCCTGAAATTGCGCCGCGACTGCTGGGCACTGCTCGGCGGAGAATTTCCACTCCTGGATTTTCAAGTCCTGTTTCAGCTGCTCGTACGGCTGCGACGGATCCTTTGCATGAAGCGCCAGGAGCTGTTGATAGAGCGGCGCGCTTTGCGCTTCGCGAAGAATGCCGCGAATCGCGTGCGGGGTTTGCGTATTTTCCAGCACCACCGAGAATTCAGGGACGTCGTTCACGCCATCGCGGTGCGCGCGAACAGCGATGAAATCGCCCTCGGCGTGCTCGATAGGAAAGAATTCATCGAACGCCGCCATGAAATGCTTGTCCGCCCAGCTGCGATCGGCCTGCATCTGCGGCCGGGCCGGCGAGCAGGCCAGCGAGAATCCGATGACTAGCGCGCTGGCCTTGAGTATCGAGAATCTCATTTTGTCAGCCGAGTTCGCAGGCTACAGCGCGGTGCGAGTATCAACCTCGGAGCGCAGGTCCGCGATGAATTGTTCCACCGGGCGCGGTCCGAGATCGCCCTTGGTGCGATGGCGCACGGCCACCGTGCCCGCTTCGGATTCTTTCCCTCCGAGGACGAGCATGTAGGGAATTTTCTGCAGCTGCGCGTCGCGGATCTTGGCCTGCAATTTTTCATTACGGTCGTCGAGATGGACGCGGAAGCCTGCGTCCTTGAGCTGCTTGGTGATCTTGTGCGCGTAATCCATGGTTTTCTCGCTCAGCGGCAGCACGGACGCCTGCACGGGAGCGAGCCACGCCGGAAATGCCCCGGCATAATGCTCGATCAGCACGCCGAAAAATCGCTCGACCGAGCCCCATAACGCGCGATGCACCATCAGCGGCCGGTGGCGGCCGCCGTCCTCGCCGATGTATTCGAGCTCGAAGCGCCCGGGCAAATTGAAATCGAACTGCACGGTGGTGAGCTGCCACGGGCGGCCGATCGCGTCCACCAGCTTGACGTCAATCTTCGGGCCGTAGAATGCGGCCTCGCCGGGAATATATTTATAGGGGACGTTCATGCGCTTCAGCGTGCTGGTTAGCGCATCCTCCGCGCGTTTCCAATCTTCGGGAGTCCCGGCATAAATTTCCGGATGCGCGGGATCACCCGCGGAAAGCTCAACAACGTAGTCGCTGAAGCCGAAGACGCGCAGAACTTCCCAGGCGAATTCGACGCAATCCTGCACCTCTTTTTCGATCTGCGCCGGCATGCAAAAAATGTGTGCGTCGTCCTGCGTGAATCCGCGCACGCGCAGCAGGCCGTGCAGCACGCCCGACCGCTCGTAGCGATAGACAGTGCCCAGCTCCGCCAGGCGGATCGGAAGCTCGCGATAGCTGCGCAAGTGCGATTTGAAAATCAGGATGTGCCCCGGACAGTTCATGGGCTTGAGCTGGTAATCGGCCTTTTCGACTTCGATCGGGCCGAACATGTTGTCGCTGTAAAAATCCGCGTGGCCGCTCGTCCGCCAGAGGTCACGCCGCATGATGTGCGGCGTATAGACGAGATCGTAGCCGCGGCGAGTGAGCTCCGTGCGCAGCCAATCTTCCATGATGCGGCGAATGATGCCGCCCTTCGGGTGCCAGAAGATCAGCCCCGGGCCAGCTTCGTCCTGAATGCTGAAAAGATCGAGTTCGGCGCCGAGTTTGCGATGATCGCGGCGCTTGGCTTCCTCGAGCTTGTGAAGGTGCTCATCGAGTTCCTTCTGCTCCACGAAGCAGGCCCCGTAAATGCGCTGCATCTGCGGATTTTTTTCGTCGCCTTTCCAGTAAGCGCCCGCGACGTTCATCAGCTTGAATGCCTTGATGCGACCGGTCGAGGGAATGTGCGGGCCGCGGCAGAAGTCTATGAATTTTCCGGTGGTGTAGAACGAGACCATCGGCTCGTCGGCCTTTTCCTCCACCAGCTCGCATTTGAATTCCTGGTTCGACTTGCGATACAGCTCAAGCGCTTCGGGCTTGGGGATCCACTTGCGCTCGTTCGGAATGTCTTTCGCGGCCAGCTCGCGCATTTTGGCCTCGATTTTTTCGAGGTCCTCGGGAGTGAACGGCTGCTCGCGCACGAACTCATAAAAGAATCCAGTTTCAATCGGCGGGCCGACGCCGAGTTTCACATTGGGATAAAGCTCGAGCACTGCGGCCGCCAGCAGATGCGCCGCGGAATGGCGAAACACCTGCACCGCGTCGGGATCTTTCGCGGTGAGGATCGAAAGCTTGGCGCTGCGGTCGAGCGGCTTCGAAAGATCCACCAGCTCGCCGTCAACGCGCGCGACGAGCGCGTCCTTCGCCAGGCGCGGCCCGATCTGGCCCGCGACCTGCGCGGCGGTGGTGCCGCCGGGCACCTCGCGCGTCGAACCATCCGGCAGCGTGATTTGAATATTTTCCATTTTTTCTTTTTTGGCGCTAATTTTTTGAGCTGAATCAGTGTCGATTAGAGTCTGCCCTGACTCTTTGTTTTCAATGGTTTAGGCCCGTTTCTAATCGCCGGTGTGTCGATTAGAAAAGGCGCGGATCCGGAAGCAGGACCGGAGCCTCGCTCCAGCGCGCCATCGAATTCTCTATCTTCTATCGTAATCATAAGCGCCAATTACCGTAGCACGATCCCTGCGCGATTTCATCCGGTTGTTGGTGTGAAGAGTTGCGAATGCGTAGGGTTGCGGAGTGATTGAGAATCAGCGTTGAACCAACGACTTGCTGCAATAGGAGCAGCGCATAGGAAGGCGCTGCGCGCGGCGTCTATATGTCGAAGTTGAAGCTCCGACCCCCTAAGCCGCGCGGCGCTTTTTGTCGTGGCTGAAGCCACGACCCACAAAGCGATTTGCGTGCGAGCTACGCGCGACTTCTGAAGGGAGGCGCCCACAGCAATTGCAATACAGCAGTTCTTACTTCGTTGAGTACTTAATTGGCACACTTCTATGATTTGGTGTACGTGGGGGCCGCAGACAAATAGTAGTGTTCTCGCCAGAGGTGAACCGTGTCCTGGACTAGAACTCGCAGGGCGCTGGTATGGCTGTCTGGCGCTACTTTACTATCGATTTTCTCGGGAGTGCTCGGCGCCCAGCAAACGATGAACAGCGAGGACATGGGCCGGGCGCGACAGATGCTGCGCGACGCCCGTGATGCGGTGAAAAAGCACTACTACGATCCCAAATACCACGGCGTTGACCTGGACGCGCGCTATCAACAATTCGATGAACGAATCAAGGCTTCTCCAGATCTCAACAACGGGCTTCGCATGGTCGCCGCGTTTCTTTCCGGGCTGAAGGACAGCCACACCTTTTTCGATCCGCCGACCCGGCCCTACCGCCTGGACTGCGGCTTTCGAATGGAACTCCTGGGCGACAGCGCTTTCATTTCGCGAGTCCGCCCCGGCACGGATGCGGATTCGAAAGTCCACGCCGGCGACCAGGTGATGGGCTACGACGCGTACACAGTGAACCGGGTTGATTTCCAGGATCTTTCATACACATATAACGCTCTGATGCCACAGATGAAGACGCAACTTGATCTGCGCGATCCGGACGGGAATACCCGGCGGGTTCTTGTTGATTCCAAGATGAAACAGGGAAAGAAGACACTGGATTTTACCGCGGAGGGTGACGAAAACGATGTTTGGCAATACATCCGCTCGGAAGAGAATGAGGACCATGTGGTTCGCCAGCGTTACGTAGAGATGGGCGACATCACCATCTGGAAGATGCCGGAGTTTGAACTCGAAGACGGCTCAGTGGATCACATTTTCGACACCGTACGCAGGCACAAGGCTCTCATTCTGGATCTGCGCGGAAATCCCGGCGGTGCTGCCACCACGCTAGAGCGCATGATCGGGAACGTGTTCGATCACGACGTGAAGATTGCCGACCGGATCGGGCGAAAGGAACTGAAGCCGGCGATTGCGAAGACGGCCGGCGGGCGCGCTTTTGCGGGGAAAATCGTCGTTCTGGTGGACAGCCAATCGGCATCGGCGGCGGAGCTATTTGCCCGCGTGATGCAACTGGAAAATCGCGGGACCGTGATCGGAGATCGCAGCTCGGGCAGCGTGATGGAAGCGCTGGGATATGGTTACTCGCAGGGAGTGGAAACCATCATTTCCTACGGGTTTTCCGTCACCGAAGCTGATTTGGTCATGAAGGACGGCAAGAGTCTCGAACATCTCGGCGTGACTCCCGACGAAATCATACTTCCCACCGGCCGCGACCTCGCTGCCGGCCAAGACCCCGTTCTCGCGCGCGCCGTGGAACTCGCGGGCGGCAAGATCGATCCCACACAAGCCGGGAAGCTTTTTCCCTTCGAGTGGATGCCTTTCTAGCGAGCCAGCGCGCTCCTGCTGACCAATTCATCGAGGTGCGACCGGTGCGGCGGCGCTCGCGCACCGACTACTTGCTGCAATAGGAGCGGCGCATAGGAAGGCGCTGCGCGCGGCGTCTATATGTCAGAGCTGAAGCTCCGACCCCCTAAAACCGCGCGGCTTTTTTGTCGTGGCTGAAGCCACGAACTACAAGGTGGTTTGTGCGTGGGCTGCGCGAGTTGCCAACGCGGCGACAGCGGGTTGGCGCCGAAGACGCTGAGCAACTGCATCCAGGTACGACCGGTGCGGCGACATTCGCACAGCTCGGCGATCAAAAAAGGCGGCGGCGAAGAATGCGGGGGCGTGCGATACTGCCTGTGCAGTCGAAGGGAGAAAAGGAAAAATGGCAAAGAATAGACTCAAGAACGCGGCGAAAAAGATTGGGGCCGCAATTGGCAAGGCAGACCGCACAGCGCACAAAGTAGCGAGGGCCGGAGTGATGGCCAAGAGCGAGCTCGAAGATATTTCGAAGCAGGTTGACGCCCTGAAGCAGCAGTTGATGAAAACCACGAAGCGGCTGAAGAAGGCGCTGAGCTAGCGCCCTTCCGGTCGGAAACAAGAACGCTCGGACCGGTGTCTATATTACCGAGCGTTCAGCGGGGAGTTGCGCGGCATTGAGCCGCTCCCCGCCGTGGTCGAAATGAATTGCGCGTGCGCAAAGCGATTCGGCATGTTCCTCGGAGCAGCGTGCTTCCTGACGGCTGCGGCCGGTGGCGCGCACCCTCAGGACCGTGAGCCCGCCTCACCAGTTTCTTCCCCCTCCGGCACAAACCTGGCGCAGCTTGTAAGCATGATTCACCTTAAGGCTGAGGCTCTCGCAAGCAGCTCCGGCATGCGCGCCGGTTTTCGCTCGTTCACATCAGCGCACGGACTTTCGCCCGATAGCATTCGTTACTCCGACTACGTGGTCGTCCGTCTGCTTTTTGAGGCCACGCGGGATGCGGGTTTCTGGAACGTTCATTGGACGATCACCAACCAGCCGCCGAATTCCGACAATGTCTGGCGGCAGTGGAAAATCTCGAGTAAACCTTCGCCGCTGTCGCCGACCGCTTCGGCGGAGTGCGACGAACTCTCGGCGCTCTACGCATTTCTGGTGGAGCGCGAAGGCGTCAAGGGCGTAGGGCTTTTCTGGCCGTATTGGAACCACACCGTGGCGGTGTGGGTGTTGCGTCCGGCCACAGGTCCCGTGATTCGCGTGGTGGTGCCCACGTCGCAGATTTTCCTGGAAGAAACCGACTCTTTTGACACCAGGAAATTCAATCCGTGGAGCCAAAAGACGATCTATGAATATACGCGCCGCGACGTTCCGGATTCGTCCGAAGTTCCGAAACCTCTTTTCGATTTCTTTCTGCGACAGACAGACAAATACGCGGGTGCGTCCGACGCCACGCTCCAGCAGATTCGGTATTTGCGCGAGTCCGTGTTTTTGAGGAATTGGACCCCCGAAGAAGCCGCGCACGCCGCGGATAAGAAGCGGACAGCGCTGGGGTCCGGTCCCGCGGAGGATGCGGCGGCGTTTTGGAATTTCGCGCAGGACATGCGCTCCGAACCGGTGCCGCGGTAGGGCCTGTTGCGGCGGCGCTCGCACCCCGACCACTTGCTGCAAAAACAGCAACGCAAAAGATGGCGTTGCGCGCCGTTCTTATTTGTCGGAGCTAAAGTTCCGACTCCCTCATGGGACCGCTCATTTAATCCACGGCGGCGGCCGGAATGTTCGCCGGAATGAACGCTGTGAAGATGGCGCCTTGGCCTATGACGGCGTCCTCGCCGTGCTTGAGCACGGTGAAAAAACCCGCGTAAGGAATCAGCCTCGCCGCGTTCGGCGGCTTGGCCTCGCCCTCTTTGGTCGCACAGCCACGCAGTTGGATGACGTTGCCGTTCGCGCTCAGAGTTTCCGCCTCAAAAGTAAGAACCCCAGGCGCGCCGCCCACTCCCGTCCTGTCCACTGCGGTAACAATGGCCGTGGCGGGCGATCCCTTAGGAGCGTACATCACGCCCCCAACCTTCAAATCGTCGGCAAGCGTCAGCTGAATTTTGTCTCCAACTGACGCGGTTCTGGAACTAACACTCGACGTGAAGACGAGCGAAACTGGAATTCCCTTCCGGGACTTGGATTTTGCGGGAGCCGACGTTGCCGATGATGGCGGCAAACTCTGCGCCACGGACGATGATGGCGACGCCGGCGCGTTCAAGGCATATTGCGCGCTGGCGACAAGACTCCGCTGATAATACGGCGCAATCGCGATCGCCTGGAGCGTGGTGGTGGAGTCAATGGTGATCGGACCGCGATAGCGCGGCGATGATTTGGTCGGAGTCCAGCCGTCGGCCGTGTAGTAGATGGTGGCGCCGCGAGTCGAGTCCGTGATCTTCACGGTCTCTGGCGCCGAGTACTTCCCCTGCTTCAGCGAAAATTTGGGCTTGGCTGCGAAGGGCGGAGCCACCGGATTGTTCTCTAGGTTGCGCTGGGCTTCGTCCACATTCTCGTTCATCTGCTGTTGTGAAGCCGCAGCCATTTGCGCCTGCTGCTGCTGCATCTGGTCAATGGCTTGCTGATTCGCTTGCATCCCCTGCTGCATCGCTTGCATTGCCTGTTGCGCGGAATCGTCCTGCGCCTGCACGAAGGAGGCGCTGAGCGCGAGTATCAAGACTATGAGGAGTGTTCTCATGTTATTCCTCCCTGCAAATGTGACGCGCGATACGGTAGGCCGGTTGCAGCGGGGACGCGTTGGTGTTACTGCTGGGCGCGCACATCGAACACTTGCTGCGATAAGACCAGCGCAAAGGAAGGCGCTGCGCGCGGCGTCTTTTGTCGTGGCTGAAGCCACAACCTACAAGGCGGTTTACTTGGACGAAGCTTACGTGCCGCGGCGATTTCCGGCGGGCTTGGCTCAATACCAGGTGTATTCGAACGAATGCAGCTCCCTCGGGCAAGCCGACGTACTCCACAGAGGCGCCGCAAAATTGTCTGCAGCGCCAAGCATCGGCGCCGGGCACGGCATGCTGTGCCCGTACGAGGAGAAAGGCGAGAGGCGGGAAACTGCGCCAAGCTAAAGGTGGCCGCTACGAGACCGGTGCCGACGCGTTCACGCCGGGCGATCACCGGGGTTTTGGTGGTGGAAGGGGTCGGCGCCGATGGTGCCGACTAGTTCGTCGAGATATGCGGGCGATGTTACGCGAGCTAACTGATCGCGTGCCAGCGAATGGCGGTTGTCGAAATCAATGTCGTCCTGGGGAGGGAACTCCTGCTCGGCGGCGCGAAATTGTTCGAGGGCGCGGACGTGCCGAAGCCAGAGCGCGATATCGCGCTGCTGCTTCACGCGCAGGCGCTCGTTGTACCAGTCGCTGGCGAGCAGGGCTTCGCGGGTGAACATGCCGCGGACCTCCGGATGTTCCACTCCCATGCCGTAGTAAGAGCCGTGCGCCATAATTTCGAGCAAGGCGCGCAGAGGAGGGCACGCGGCCTCGAAGCTGCCGTCCTCGAAGTAATTCATGGCGACGCGGCGCTGCGATTCGACGATGGCATCCACGCCCGCCGCGAACATAGCCCCATCCTGCAATTCCGGCCGCAACATCTCCACGGGGAATACCGTATCGGGCGTCTCGAAAATGCGGCCGAGAAAATGGTCCACGAACGGCATGGTGATTCGATAGCCGAGGCGGCTGGCGAGCACGGTGCGGCCACCGAAAGCGAAATCCTCGATCTTTTCGAGATATCCGCCGTCAATCAGGAAGCGCGGGTCGCGTTCGGCCGTCCTCATGCGGCACCAGATTTCCGGAACCAACATGCTCACGTCGTGATCCACGCGAAAATGCGGGCCGATGTGTCCGGCGGAGGTGGTGAAGCCGTTGTCCCCTGTGAGAATCGCCGAGACGAGCGCGTTGTTGAGATCAACGACGGGCCAGAGCGCGTTGAATGGACCCTTGGTAAGCGCGCCCTCGCTGCCGAATCCCGTGGTCGCCGGAGATTTGCCCGTGAGGCTCGAGATGCACTCCATGAAAAGCTCGGGCAGCTCCTGATAGTGAATCGGAGCGTACACCGCGAGCGGGGGCAGACCAGCGGCGACGTCCGGCGGACTGTTTTTGCGGCCGGCCAGAACGGCAGTGACCGGAAAGTGTACCGGCCGCGATGCGGGGATATCGCGCTCGAGACGCGCGGCGATCCGCGCGAGATAGGCAGCGCGCGGAGCGACGAGGTCCGGGCGCTTTTGGAGATAGCGCGGATTTAGTGAAGGCTTGCCGTTGACCATGCGCGGATGCGACGAACAAACGGCGTACGCGCCGCCATTGTTCCCGGCTTCGCAGGAGGCGAAATCTTCCAGCAGACGCTTCATGGGATCGGTATAGCGGTCGAACTCAACCACGTGATCCACGAGCGCGCGCACCTGTTGCCCGGTGAGCGGCTCGTAATTCGAAAGGAACGTGCCGGGGCTGGCGATGTCCGCTTCGGCCTGGTGGTCAGCGCCGGGATTGATAGCCTCGTCGGGACGCTGGAACAAAAGAGTCTCGCAGTTGGCGACGAGCTTGACGCTTTCGCTTTTGAACTCGCGGTCGAGGTCGTTGAGGCTCGCGCGAGGGAGAACGACGGAGGCGGTGATGTCGTCCTCCACCTGAACTTTTTCCGCGGGGCAGAAATCGGGACGGAGTTTATAGATGCGCCACGCACCGTCGCGGTCGTGGCCCACGCGCAAGTAGTTGCTGACGAGCGGCTCGTTGTCGAATTTGAGCTCGTGGCCGAGGAATCCGTTAATGCGGTCCACGGTGAAGTGCTCGCGCCAATTGTCGCCCCACTCGGGGCGGTAGTAGCGCTTGACGGTGTACAGGAGCTGGCGCGTGGTCTGCGGGAGCCGGCGCACCCATTCATTATGCTCATCGGTGTACTCGGGAGACGTGGTGAACATCCGGATCACCGAGCCGAACGTGCGATCGGAGCTGAGGATGGGCCGGCGGGAGCGGGTGTCAGGAGGGCGCGATTTGTAGATGGATGAGAAATCGCGTTGGAAAATCTCGGCGACGTTGTCCATGTCCTCGCGGTAGTCGCGGACATATACCGGCCCCACCAGCAGGGCGTGGGCGATGGATTTCGAGATCTCGGATTTGCCTCCGCCTGAAACCGTGCAGGGCTTGTGGCACAGCGTGCCACGCGGGCGGGAGCCGACCAGCCTCCAGGCCGTGCCGGAAATTTGCTTTTCCAGGTGCACGCGGAAACCCGAGGGGAGGACGTAAACGGCCGAGGGGTGCAGAGTCAACTGATGCGTGCGGCCGCCATGCTGCCAACGGACAAAGCCGTCGCGCAGGGTGAAGACGGAATCTTCCGGGACGTAGAAGACGTCCGGATAGCGGCGATCGATCGCGTATCCTTCGGGCTGGCGCTCCACGAGTTCGCCGAGCAGGGCCATGCCCTGTGCGAACGCGGCTTTCTTGAGACTGACGGTGCGGCCCGCCAAAAACTCCGTGCCGAGGACGTAGGTGGCAAAAGCGATGGCGCCGCCGGCATGCTCCTCCTCGGCGAGCCCGAAAAGATTGGCGGCGTAGCTGATCTGCGTCTTCACTTCCTTCTTGCAGTAGCCGTAGTAGTTGTCCGCGAGAATGGTGACGATGACGCCGCGATGATCGCGGCAGCAGATCTTGAAAGCGGCGCCTTCGTTATAGAGCTCGTCCGGATGGGACCAGCACATGCCGTCGCGGCGCTGGCGATCCGTGGCATCGTTCACATGCGGCAGGCCGAGCGCGGTTTTCTTCATGCCGACCAGATGCGGAGCGAGGATCACGCAGCCGGTGTGGCCGGTCCAGTGGGCCACGTCGAGAGCCGCATCATTTTCCGGGAGATGCGGGTCGCCGCCGTTGCCGAAGATCCCTTCGACGAAATCGAGATTGCTCACCAGGCTGCCGGGAGCGAAGAAGCGCGTCTCCATGGTTCGCGGCGCGTCGCTTCCGGTGGCCGGACACACCAGCGGGCGAAGCATCAAGGAAACGAAAAGATGCGCCGGCTCGTCCTGGCCCGCGGTGAAGGGCAGCTTGAGTACGTCGCGCGGAGGGCGAAGCGCGGCGGCGAGCAGGGCGGCAAAGGTCTGCTTGGGAACCGCTTGCTTGTCGGCGGGAATCGGGAAGCCGCCTTCGGCAATATGGAAGACGCCGCGCGTGGTGCGGCGGTCACTCGCTGGATTGTGCAGAACGCCCTGCGGAACCCGGTAGGAGCTCACGTACGGGGACGAAAAGCAATCGGCGTCCGGCGGCAGCGACATCGCGCGAGCCAGACCGGCGCGATCGAGAATAAAGGTACTCGCGGGCAAGTGCGGCGCGCCGCCCGGACAGCAATCCGCCAGGTAGGCATCGAGAAACGACTGAATGCGGGCGTCGGCGGGACACAAATGCTTTCCGAGCAGCCGTTCCTTTTCATAATGATTGCGCAAGAGCGGCCGGGCAATTTGCAGGAAACGAGCGTCAGCGGAATTCTTTGCGGCAGGCTGGCCGAGGGCAGCGAGCTTGAGATGAAGGTACTGAACTAAATCGAGCGCACTTTGGGCCGTGGCCATTCCACCGTCCTGGCCCCCCACCCCCTTAATTGTCTTGATGCGTTCGCCGTTGGACGGAGTCTACCAAAAAAGAGCGGGAGGGCGTAGCGCGGGAATGCAAAACGGCCGCAAAAGAGAGATGGATGGGCGGCATCGCGCCAGACATGTGCGCCAGGCGCATCATGCTGCGCCTCACGAAACCAGCGAGGATGGGTCGGCGGATGAGCGCGGGGCGAGATGGCGGTACTCGCTCAGGGGATGATGACGCCGGGTAGCCCGCGAAAGTGGGTGTTCGCGGTGACGAGTTGCGCCTGGCAAACGCGCGCGGTGGCGTACACGATGGCATCGGTGGCGGTGAGGCGGTGGTCGAGACTCACGTTGGCCGCCGCCAGGGCGACGGTCTCGTCGAGCGGAATGACCTTGCGAAGGAGCGCCTGTGAGGCGAACCGGTCAGCCATCGGCCTCCCGCGATGCTTTGCAAGGTGCCGATAGACCTCAAAGATGACTACCGACGGGACCAGGACCGAGGCTTCGCCTTCCAGATAATGGCTAAAGGCAGCCGCCTTGGAGTCTTCGGTCAGGTATTCGAGCCAGCCGGTGGAGTCAACGAGGTAGAGTTCAGAACCGCTCCGTGTGGTCACGATATTCGTCTTTCCATTTGAGGCCTTTGGCGATGCCGCGGAGTTCCTTGATGGAGCGGCGGGGCACGAGACGCAGCGACCCGTCGAGCACGTACATCAGGAGTTCCTGTCCCGGCTCGATCTTGAGCTCTTCGCGGAGAGCCTTGGGGATGACGACTTGAAATTTGGGAGAGACGCGAACCGTAGCTTTCTCCATTAGGTAAAACCCCCAGGCATCGTATCGATTGGCATATGGTATGTCAATATGCCGATCGATACATCTATCGTAATACCGCTGCCGGCGAGGCGCGCAGCATCGAATTCAAAGCATGAGTGTTAGCGACGGTACCATTCAAATCAGAATGGTTCGTTGCACGTGAAATTTCCGAAACATGCGCGCGAAAATTGCTGACCTGTCGGCGGGTCGACATGGCAATTTGCGCTGCAAACATTTCCAAGCGCGTCGATAAATTCCCGTGGCGAAGCGAGCACCGCGCGATGCGAGCCGGGCGACAAGTGTGTCGCACCCACGGCGCTTAGGATCGAAGGGTGATTTGTAGCCCAGCCCTGACGGGCTGGGCTATCGTCTGCCGCGCCTATGGCGCTGATGGTAGAGCGGGAAACCATTTCAATGTGCACCGAAATTCGGGCGCGATTCTATTTCTTGCGCGCCGCTTCCATGGCGTCCCAATCCGCGTCGGACATGTCGGTGAAGTGATTGAATTCGCCGGCGCCGTTGATCCATTCGCCGCCGTCAATTACTACGCACTCGCCGTTGACGTAACCGGCTTGCTCGCTGACGAGATAAGCAGCGAGGTTGGCGAGTTCCTCGGGGCGGCCGAAGCGCTTCATCGGATGATGATTTCTCGCGCGCTCCTCGAGTTCCTTCGACGGCACCAGGCGCGAGAACGCGCCTTCGGTGGGGAACGGTCCGGGAGCAATTGCGTTGAGCCGGATGTGATGACGGGCCCATTCGACGGCGAGCGAGCGAGTCATCGCAAGAACGCCGGCCTTGGCGCATGCCGACGGTACGACGAAGCCCGAGCCGCAGTTCGCGTCCGCGTAGGTGGTGACAATATTAAGGACGGTGCCGGGCTGCTTCGCGGCGATCCACCGACGGCCGAGCGCGAGTGTGCAGTGGAACGCGCCGTGGAGGACGATCCCGACGACGGCGTTGAAGGCGTTCGGCGAAAGCTTCTCCGTGCGCGCGATGAAATTTCCCGCGGCGTTGTTCACGAGCGTGTCAATTCCGCCGAAAGGGCGGCCGAATTCTTTTTCCGCTGCATCGAGCAACTTCTCGACCGCCGCGAAATCGCGGATGTCGGCTGAGAACCAGGCCGCGCGCGCCCCTTTGGCGATAATGTCGCGGGTGGTTTGCTTTAGCGGATCTTCGCGACGCCCGACGAGAAACAGGCTGGCGCCGAGTTCGGCAAAGCGCAGGGCCATCGCCCGGCCCAGCCCCGTCCCGCCTCCTGTGATCAGAATCGTGCGGCCCTTCAGTAAGTCGGTTTGGAACATGGCTCAAAACCTCCCGGAATTCGTGCGGTATTGTTCTCGCATTGCGGCCGGGACCGCAAGGTACAATTCGCCGTGGGCTCCAGGCTCCGAGATTACGTGTTCGCAGGGCGTGAAGCTGAAGAGAGATTTTTCGACTGCGCGACCGGACGTCCCGCAAGAGCGGGACGAAAGTAAAACTCCGGTCATTCCGCTCAGGATGACAGGGTAGCTGGGGTGCGCTTGGGACGAACGGGAGGGCGAGCATGAAGTCATTTGTGATCGGTCTGGTCGTGGGGTTGCTGATCTTGCCGCTGGCTTTCGGGGTGTATGTGGCGACTGGACGCATGCCCGTGGCGACGTCGGATTCTCCGATGCCGTTTGAGGCGGCCCTGGCCGGAGCAGGGCTATACGCGCGGATTCACCGCGAGGCGCCCACGCGCGACGTTTCCGGTGACCCGACAGCCGAACTCGTGAGCGGCGCGGGGGTGTACCAGAAAAACTGCGCTTTTTGCCACGGTTTGCCCGGGCAGCCGGCGCCTCCCGCGGCCCAGGGAGAATTTCCGAAGCCGCCGCAGCTTTTCACCGCGGACGGCCGGGTGAGCGATGATCCAGCCGGCGTCACCTATTGGAAGGTAAAGAACGGCATACGGCTGACGGGAATGCCCGGTTTTCAGGCGTCCCTCACGGATCAGCAGATGTGGCAGGTCACGGCGCTGGTCGCTCGGGCCGATAAGCTGCCTCCCGAGGCGCTCGATTCGCTGAAGCCCGGGCCTCCGGTTATCCTTATTACCGCCGGAGCCGCGAATCCGTCGGCGGGCGCGGGGTCTGGTCAGATCCAGCCTATCCATTAAACCACGTGGAATCATCTTCTTAGGGGCGTATTCCGCCGCGGCGGACTACGCCCGGCTTGGATGCTTGGCACGATGCAAAACATCTGGCTCGCTCCGCTCTGGTTGTCAGCCAGAGGGGCAAAGTGACGAGGAATCTGTCTTCTGACGCTCAAAGAGAGATCCCTCGCTTCGCTCGGGATGACAGCTCCCAGATGGATGGCTGATCCTTAAGCATGCTTGCCGGGCGTAGTCCGCCGCGGCGGACTACGCTCCTACGACTCCCACGACACCGCCCGGCACGGTGGGTTCGCTCGGGATGACGATCCTGTCGGATTGTCAAAAATCCACGTGGAAGCGCAGGCCGGGGACGGTGACGGGACCGCGGACCTGGTTATAGCCGGGGTTATTAATGTGCTGGACGTCGAAGGAAGCGAAGAATCCGCGCCAGAGATGCGCGGTATAAAAGCCCTCGAAGATTTTTTCCGGGCCGTAGGTCAGGCCGCCGTCGCCGAGCAGGAAGCCCAGTCCGCCGAGAGCAAGATACTGCTGGTGAGCCGCCACGATTCCGTTGGCGACGAAGGCGATGCCCGCGCGGTCGTTGCGCCGCTTCCAGAAAGTTCCCTTCGTGAAGCCGCCGAGCTCGAGGGTGCGGTCGTCTTCGGTGTACGCGAAAGATTCGTTGCGGCCATCGCTCCAGCCAAGACGCCCGAAGACTCCCACGTCGGGCACGATTTCCTGCTCGAAGTTCAATTCGAAGCCGTACCTGTGGCGGCCCTGGCGGCGGGTGGCAATGATGTCGGGCGGGGAACTTTTGTCGCTGTCGAGGTATTCGTTGATTGCTTCGTGGTAATTGCCCATGTCCGCGTGATTGAGATAGCCGAGCAGGCGCACGGTTCCGTCGCGATGCGCGATCCGCTTTCCGGCCGCCTGGAGTTCGAGATTTTCGGCGCGCGCGCGGGCGATATCCGCGTCGAGATGGATACCGTTGGCCACTTTGGGCATCAGCACTTCGGCGAAGCGGGCTGAGAACCAGTGGTCGTCGTACTCGAGAATTGCGCCGTCGGTGTAGCCGCGCGTGTTTGCGGCGTAGTCGTACGCGCCATCGTTGTCCACGGTCCAGTTGAGGAACTGCAGGTGGCTGTCGCTGCCGAATGTATTCAGGTCGAAGAAATCGGCCATGCCGAATTTGCCGAAGCGAAACTCGATCCGCCGCGCAGGAACGGAAGTGGCGAGATGGAACTCGTCCCGATCCTCTTCGACGCGCTCGCCGGTGAGGGGAATGATCTGGCGCAGCATCACACGCGCGAGGTAGGGCGTCTCGCCCAGAGTCGGATTGCGCACGACGTCGAGATTCGTGAATCCTGCGAGCCCGAACGCCGCGCCGATGCCGTGGCCGCCCGCGCTTTCCGCGTCGAGAAAAACTTCGGTTGTGGATGTAAGTTCGTAACCGAGAAACAGCGTATAGACTTTTGACGTGTCGTTCTCTGCCGGGGCCTTCAGGCTATTTTTGCCGCTATATTTCGCCGGGAACGTGGGATGCCATTGCAGGATGATGTTGCCCTGCCCGGAAATCCAGTAGCGGCTCGAGTCGGAATGAGGGAAAAGCGTGAGCGAGTCAGAGTCCGCAGAGTCATTCGAATCACTCGGCGTGGAAGTGCTTGGATTCGTGCCGGTTTGATCCGCGCTCGAATCGGGCGGCGCAGGCGTGGTGGTTTGTTCCGTCTGTGTGCTTTGCGGCGACGCTTGCGCCGGGGCCTGCGCGCGCGCAAAGCGCGGTGCGGCCACGCACACGAGCAGCACGCAGAGAATCAGACGCGCGTATCGGGCCACCGATCCTTGCAGGGGCGCTGGATCGGCCGGGATTCCGTAGGCGCCGCGCCTCGCGCGTATTCTTCGATGTGGATCACGCCTCATAACGTATATTAACCGCAGTTAACATCGAACGTAAATATAGGTGAACCATTGTGATTCCGCAACCCCGTAAGGCATGGCGCCTTGATCCTTGCGTGGGAGTCGCGGCCACGGCATTCAGCGGCACACAGTACATCATGCGGCTGCCCTCGTGGCGTTAACAGAGCGTTACAGGCCGACCCGACAATCGTGGAATGAGCGGAATAGCCCTTTACGACGGAAATGTGAAGACCGGCTTGACTACTTTTCCGGCCGCCTGATCTTCGATCGCCTGATTTATTTTCTCGATCGGATATTTCGTGACGAGCCTGTCGAACGGGAAGCGGCCGTTGATATGCAGTTCGATGAGATGCGGGATAAAAACATCCGGCGCGCTATCGCCTTGAACGATCCCGCGAATCGAGAGGCCGCGGGTCATCACCTGGTACATTTTTGGAGCCTCGGCAGGCACGGCGCAGAATCCGAAGCTACCTTTCGCGGCGAGCGATTCGATCGCCTGCTGATTGCTATCCGTGCGGCCGGTGGTGTCGAACGCGAAACCAACGCCGCCTGGAACGATCTTTCGAATCTGCTCTGCGATTTTCACTTCCGGACCAGCCAGCACGGTGTGCGTAGCACCGAGATGCCGGGCCATTGCCAGGCGCGATTCGAGCAGATCCACGGCGACAATCGCGGAACAGCCGCACACAACCGCGCCCATCACCGCACTGAGTCCCACGGGACCCGCGCCAAAGATCGCGATGGCGCTGCCCGCGGGCGGATGCAGGGAATTCATGATCGCGCCCGCGCCTGTCTGCACGCCGCAACCGAGCACGCCGAGAATTTCGAGCGGCGCGTCCTTGCGCACGGGAATCGTATTGCGCTCTCGCGTGACGGCGTAATTTGAGAATGAAGATTGGCCGAAGAAGTGGCCGTGAATCGCGACGCTTCCCTTATTGAACGAGCCGGGCTCACCGGTCCGACCGTCAGTAAAATTCAGCGACGACATGCGGTCGCAATACGCGGGATTGCCTGCGAGGCAGGTGGGGCAAGCGCCGCAGGAATCGCCGGTGAGGACGACGTGGTCGCCCGGCTTCACTTTGGTGACGCGGGCGCCGACGCGTTCGACGATTCCCGCGCCTTCATGCCCGAGCACGACCGGCATGGGAACGCCCATTGTTCCCTCGCGCGCTTTCACGTCGGTGTGGCAAAGCCCGCAGCCGGCCATGCGGACCAGAAGATTTTCCGGCCCGGGCTCGCTCATCTCGAGTTCTTCGATCGAGAACGACGGCCGGCCCTCGTAGGCGACCGCGGCGCGCACCTTCATGCTTTTCGTCCGTGTCGCGCGGAGGAGTTCACTGCCCGGCCGTCGGCATCACTAGTTTTCCCACCACAGGAACTGGCAAAGCGCCCTGATCGAGGACCATGTCGTGGAACTTGAGCATGTCAAACCTGTTCCCGGCCTTGGCTTGATATTCCTTGCGGAGGGCGAACCATTCGCGGAGGCCGACATAGTATGTGGGAAGCTGCGTGGAGCTGAGCTTGGCGCGCAGAAGTTTTCCCTGTGCCTCGGCTTGTGTTTGAAAGGCATCTTTGGTCATCAGGTCCATGGCTTGCTCGTCGGTCATGCCCATGGTCTGCAGTTTGACGTCGAGGATGGTGTTGGCGAGCAAGCGGAGGCGGATTTTACGCATCATCATGCGGAAGCGCGGATCGTTATTGAGGAAGCCTTCGTCCATCATCACCTGCGCGCCGTATTCCGCCCAGCCCTCGACGTACGCGCCGTTCCCGAAAAGCGCCCGCAGCAAGCGGCGAGATTCAGGCTGGATGTTGTTCGCGTGCTCGGCCTGCACGTAATGTCCCGGCAAGCCCTCGTGGAGGGAGAGCCACTGCAGCGTGAAATTGTTGTACTCGCGCAGCCGGGATTCGGTTGCGGCCGGCGGAGCATTGGGATCAATCGGCGTCACCCAGTATTCGGCTTCCGCGTGCGGCTCGAGCGGAGGCGCGCTGTGGAATCCCGCGACGGAATAAATTCCGCGCATGAAAAGCGGAGTGGGAATCACTTTCAGGTTGTCGCGCGAGCTGAGCGTCACGATTTTCTTCTCGCGGATGAACGCGATGATGCCGGTGAGATCTGACTCGATTGTCTGCTGCAGTTGGTCCGGGCGCGGATGGTCATCTGAGATTTTTTGCAGCACTTCGCCGATGATCTGATTCTCGCGGTCGCGGCCGGTCAGATCGGAATGGTCGCCATGCGAGGGAAACATTTGCGCGTGCATGGGCAGAGCAAGCCCCAGCATCTCAGCGCGCACGGCCTTCAGCTCGGTTTCGGCATCGGCCAGCAGCGCCTCCGGCGTGACGTCGGTTTCCATCACCAGCCGGAATTTCTGGTCGTAGAAATCCTTGCCCAGACGCCAGGTGAGCCGCGACGGGCGCTTTCCGAGATCGTCGTTGAGCCACGCCGAAAAACTCCTCAGCGAGGCGATGGCCGGCGGGGCGACCTGGTCGTACTCCGCTTTCAGCGCCGACCCGGCGGGAATTTCCTTGGCGACGTCGTTCTGAATTAAATCAATGTTCCCGTCGTTTTCCGCGACAGCCGTGCTGATGAAGATCGGGTCGGCATCGCTGAGGTACGCCTTCACCTGATCGAGCAGCCGGGGAATCTGGCGGACCCGCGAAAGCACGTGGCCGAGGCGCGCTTCCTGCGGCGCATAGCTCTGGGTCAGGGGCAGAAACAGGGCGTTGCCGATCAGCTCGACCGGAACGGTGGGGTTGTGCCGATAATCCTGAATCCTGTCGAATTCGAGCAGGTTCAGGCCAATCTGATCGTCAATGAGCTGCCAATCGGCCGCGTCCTGCGGACCGAGCGTCGCGAGCGGCGTCTCGGTGCGAAATCGTGCGCGCCAGCCGGAATAGAATTCCCGCTGTGCGTCCATGGCTTTCAGGCTCATGTCGTCGAGCTCGGAGTCGAGTTCGATCTTGTTGCCCGTTTTCGAATCCACGTGGATGTGGTATCCGGCTTGCGAAGCGTTCGTCGGCGAAAGCACGAGCGATTCCTTCATGAACTGGTCGCTGAGCGCGGCAAATTTCGGCGAGCTTGAATCCACGGAAGCGTTTGCAGAGGGACTCTCCGGCTTGGAGCCGGACGGCAGCAACACCATGAGCGAAAGTACTGCGCAGAAAACGGAAACGCTGGTCGCCTGCATCAATAATCCTCCTGTGAATTTTGAAAACCGTGCGTTAGCCGCGGCCCAGCGCCGCCAGAACGCGGTTCGGCGTCAATGGAAACTCGCGCATGTGGACGCCTGTCGCATCAAAGAAAGCGTTCGCGATTGCTCCCGCCGCGGCCGCCATCACCTCTTCGCCCGCGCCGGTGGATTTCTGATCCACGCGCTGCACGACGATAGGCGTGACTTCGGGACATTCCTCGAATCGCAGGATCGGGTAGCTGTTCCAGTCGAGGCTCGTGACGTTCGTTTTGTTGAATGTCACTTCCTCGTGCAGCATGCGGCTCACGGTTTGCACCAGCTGTCCGCTGATCTGGTTTTCGATGAACGCGGGATTCACGGCGAGGCCTGCGTCAATCGCGCCGTACATGTGCTTCACCGCGATCTGACCCGTTTCCTTGTTCACTTCGATTTCGGCGACGGCGCCGCCGTACGACGTGAGATGCGTGCCGAGTCCGATTCCGCGGCCGCTCGCGATTTTTGCGTCCGAAAGCTTCGACGCGGGCGGGCGCGATTCCCATCTCGACGCTTGCGCAACCGCATCGAGTACGCCCATCCACCGTTCATCCTTGATATTGCGCCGGCGGAACTTGTACGCGTCCATGCCTGTGAGACGCGCGAGCTCGTCAATCGTCTGCTCCGATGCGAACGAAAACGAAAGATCGAGCGGCGACCGCAGCCAAGCGCCCTTCAGGTATTTCAGCCCCGGCACCTGGTGATTCACCAGCCGCACGTTGGGAATATCGTACATGCCGCCGCAATCGGTGGGATTCACCTGCTGGGCCGCGCCGAGCCTCCACTCCGCTGCCGGTGTGCCGAGCGCGAGCTGCGCGGATGTCTCGATGGCGCTCCAGTTGTGATGCCAGCCGTCGTACTGATACGCGACGATCTTGCCATCGGCGTCGGCGGCGGCGCGAATCTCGCCGACGTGCGCGGGGCCGTAATTGTCCCAGCCGTGCTCGTCCCAGCGCATGAACTGCAACCGGACGGGTTTGCCGGCCAGCTGCGACAGAATCGCGGCTGCTTGCGCTACGTCGTCATAGCAACTGTGGCCATACGTGCCCGATCCTTCGTAATACTGCACGCGAACTTTTGGCGCGGGAATTCCGAGCACGCCGGCGAGAGTGTTGCGCGTGGCGTACACATCCTGCGTGGAGCAAATAACCAGCGCGGAATCGGCTTTCACGTCCGCGAGCGCGCCATTGGGCCCGAAACCCGCGTGCGCCTGATAAGGAGCGTGATAATTCCCGGAGACAACGTGCGCGGCTTGGCCGAACGCGCCGGTCACGTCACCTCGTTCGAGCACAATTCGGTCCGTGGTTTTTTCGGCGCGCATCGCGTCGTATAGGCCATCGCTGCCCGGCAGAGTCGCGGGCATGTCCCAGGTTATTTTCAATTGTTGCGCCGCGCGCACCGCGTCCCATTCGCGCTCGGCGACCACGCCGACGAAATCGCCTTTGCGCAGGACGCGCGCGCCCGGAACGCCGGCGACGGAGGTTTCATCGAGGCTCGCGATTTTCGCGCCCGCTCCGTAGACGCCCTGGCCACGCGGACGAACCACGCGTCCGTGGACCATCCCTAGCAGGCGCACATGCTGCAGGTAAACGTATTTGCCGCTCACTTTGTCCGGAATGTCGTTTCTCGTGGGGCTCTTGCCGACCAGCTTGTAATCCGCGACAGGTTTCAGCGGCGCCGATCCGGTGAATGCGAGGCTGAACGGCTTATCGCCGACCAGTTCGCCGTAAGTGACGGAACGCGCGCCGCCCGTCGAATCTTTCACCCCGACGGTACCGCGAGATACCGTCAGGCGCTCGATGGGCGCGTCGAGTTTTTTCGACGCAAGCTGGAGCAGCGCCTGGCGCGCCTCGGCGGCTGCCGTGCGAATTGCGGGGCTTCCACGAGCGATGGACGAACTCGAGTATGTGCCACCCTGATTCGGCGTGATGTTCGTATCGAGACGGATCGTGCTGACCTGGCCCATGTCCAGGTCGAGCTCTTCGGCCGCGATTTGCAGAAGCGACGTCGTCGAGCCTTGCCCGAGCTCGACGTAGCCGATGTAGACGGTCGCCGTGTTGTCGGCGTGGATGGCGAGCCATGTATCAATTTGTTTTGGATCGGGAGGACCAGCCGCCAGGCCGCGCGAGATCGCAGCTCCTTGCGCGCCGAGTGCGCCGCCGCTTAGGAAACCCTTCATGCTGAATCCGATGACCAGCGCGCCGCCGGCTTTCAAAAATTCGCGGCGTGGAAATAATGCCGATGGAGCGAGCTTTGCGCTGCTCATTTTCGTGCCGCTCATCGCGCTGCCTCCGCCGCGCGCTGGATCGCCTTGATGACGCGCGGATAGCTCCCGCAGCGGCATAAATGGCCGTTCATCGCAGTTCGAATTTGCGCTTCGGTCGGCTGCGGTGTTTTCGAGAGGAGTTCCGCGGCCTGGATGATCATGCCGTTGAAGCAGTAGCCGCACTGGACGGCCTGCTCGTCAATGAAGGCTTGTTGCACGGGATGCAGCGCGGGAACCTTGGCGAGTTTTTTCTGTTTCGCGTACCACGCGGGCAAACCTTCGAGCGTCGTCACCGATTTCCCCGCAACCGCGGACACGGGCGTCACGCACGATCGAACTTCCTCGCCATTCACCAGCACGGAGCACGAGCCGCACTGCGCTAGCCCGCATCCAAAGCGCGGGCCTTGCAGCTGCAGTTCGTCCGAGAGGACGTAGAGCAAAGGCGTGTGCGGCGCGGCGGCGATTTCCGTCACGCGCTCGTTCACACGGATCTTGAGTTTACCCCGCACCTCGCGCGCCTCCTGTTCATAAGGGAAACGGCTAAGTGTTAACAGGTTAGTTTGTTGTGTCAAGCACGCGGTGCCTGGCCGGGGGCGTTGCCGCAAGGGCAAGCGCGCCATTCAGAAATGCCGAAAGCTGAAAACTAACGGCAAGCCGTTTGTCGATTGGAAAACAAGATTCGCACTAGCTCGCGAAGAAGTAAGAGTCGCAGATGTGACGTAGCACACATTACCGTCACGATGCGTTACACACACACAAATATCGAGAGCAAGCGAGCGGCGGTTGAAAAACTCGACGGTTTTGGTGACAATTTGGTGACAGTCCAGGCGAAAATGTACCAATCAAGCGCAGCACTGTCGTTAAATCGAGCCCCAAGTTACAATGTTTCAAGAGGTTAATTCGGAGGGGTAGGAAAGTGGTTGACTCCGGCGGTCTTGAAAACCGTTAGGCCCGAAAGGGTCTCGTGGGTTCGAATCCCACCCCCTCCGCCAACCAGTCAGCACTTATCGAGAGAGCATGCGATAACGCTCGCAATCTGCGTTTTTCGGGCCATTGTCGTGGGTATTCTCGGCCTACTTAAATTCTCTGTTCCCTTCCGAAGGGTGAGGACAGAAAATTCCCGCGAAATTCTCTGGCCACCAACTGGGACGTCCGTTTCTAAACCCTGAAAAGGAACTGAGAGTTCGAATGTCTGTCCCCCCGCCACTCAGTCCGGAAGTTTCTCTACAAATCCGTTTGTCAGCCGAAAAGTCCCGGTTCTGGCGCTGGAATAGCAGTTTTCAACCCGAGCGAGATCCCCGCTGCGGTCGTGCGAACGAGATTTCATAGCTCAATTGATTATTTTCTCTGGGAGTCGAAAGACGTGTCCGTTCCTCGGTGAACGGCAAATGTTTGACTGAAGCCAGTATCTTTGGCCTGCGCTTTGCGCTTAGCAGTTCACAGACCGTCCGCGAGGGAATTTAACAGAGAACAGCACAGGCAATGGATAGCCGAGGGAGCGATCTCGCGTAAGGCACACGCAGATCAGGCGCGCTGCCCTGAAGGTAACGCTTGCACGACGCGGGATATGATGAAGGTGTGCGAATCGTGGAAAGAGTTGGTGAGCCCTTCAACATTTAGGCCTCCTTCTCGCCAATGACCTCACTCGCGCACGCAGTCGGCGCGCGCCCGGAACCTGTGATGGGCCAGTGAAAATACCTAAGTAGCTCGATCAACGTGATGTCAATTATCAATTGGGGTAAGGCACGCGCAGCAGGGTGCCTGAAGTCGACGGCAAAACGTAGCGGATGCCGACGTAGACCATGCTGAGATGCGCATTCCTGGGGTCACCCGGAGCCACATACCAGGGAGCGCGAGTCAGATAGGAATACTGTGTGTAGTACTGCAGCGCTCCGTATCTCTCGCTTTTCCAAAAAGTCAGTAGCCAATCGAACGTGGCCTGCTGGATGGCGCGATTATTTGTATTGGGCGAACCGGGACCGCCATAACCGATAATCGTTCCCGGATGGGCGGTGTTGGTCGTGTCGGGGAAGAAATTCCGCCCGTAATAATCTGCACCGTAATAAACAGCGAAGGCTTCTTTCGGGCTTGCTCTCCACTCCAGGCCGGCCGAGCCCGCTCCGGCATGCAGCATTGAAAGATTGACGTCGGTACCAGCAGCGTCAGGACGAACCACGAGTTCGGGTCCCGTTCCTACGAGGTAGTGAGCACCACCGTCGCTCCAAAACACGTTCGCGAGGAGAACGAGCTTATTGGGTAATAATTCGTAGTTCGTGGCGAATTGGCTACCACCGCCGAATGACGTGTGCTTCTCGAACACAGTTGATCCAATGGGCATCACCGAGGCGTGGGCGCCGGTAAGAAAACCCGTAAGTTCCGCATGCAAGTGTCTGGCGCCGAGATTGGTGTCGTAGGTGGTCTTGGCGATAATGTCTGGCATGAGGTTAGCCGCTCCCGCGTTGGCGTTGTTATCGAACTGCGAACCAACCGTACTGAACTGTGCTGGGAGCGCGACATAGTTGCCGATAAACTGGTTGGAATTCTCAATACCTGCCCCAATCGCCCAATGCTCGTTGGGGTGGTAAGCGACGCGGAACTCGGCCGCCCGCGTATAGGGCACTCCGACGCCAAGGTTTTGATCCTCGTTGTACGTAACGGCGAGATCGGAGGGGAGTGGGCCGATGCCATCACGGTTCGGCGTCAGCCAGCTCCACGTTTGCCCACCCAAAATCTCCCACTTGCCATGCCTTACATACCCAAAGTAAAGCCGTAGTCGGTTGGTGAGACCGTTCACGCTTTGATAGACGCCGGGGGCGCTGTTCCCGCTGAAGTCGCCTTCAACGTAGCCCAAGAAGTCACTGCCCCGGAAAGTGTCTTCGATCTTGAAGTTGAGGCGGGAGAACTGCGCCGTCGTGCGGAATTCAGAAACGCTTCCTAGCGCAGTGTTGCTGAAGGGTATGCCCGCGAAATTGGTGGCGATGTTGCTCTGCGTGTTCGTCGTGCGAAATATATTTTCGAAATCGACGAATCCTCCGGGAGTCAGCACAGCATCGCCGATTTTGATGGACGCTGGCGAAGCTGTCTGTCCCGCCTGCTGCGCCTGCGGATCCGCAGACGGACTCGAGGTGTTCGCAACGTCGTTGTGGATTTCCGGCGCAAGGTCTGACGGATTCGCGTTTGTCCCACTCGGATTGGGCCGAACTACCTCGACAGCGGACACTAGTGCGCCACCGGCGCCAGATTGGCCGCCTTTCAATTGCGCCTTTAGGACTTGGATTTCTTGCTGTTGTGCCGCTACTTGCTGCTGGGTTCGCAAAAGTGCTTCGCGGAGAGCGTCCAGCTGAGTCCCGACGTCTGAGGTGTTCGTAGAAGAATCGGCCGGGTGCGCGGCAGTCTGGCCATACGCAAGGCCAGGTACCATCAACAGGAGCCATAGACTTCGTAAAAGGATTCGCATCGCAAACCTCACTGTTGTTGGGTCGGTAACGCTCGCCTGAAGTCGTCACCTACACCAATCCCCGAGATTGCCACACCCCCACCTGGGCGTGTGGCAATCCGACGGTAATTGCATTCTGATGAAGATTGTCTCGGCAAAGACGGCCTCAACCATCTCGAGTATCGGTTTAGAGCGACTCCAGTGACTCGCCGATGTGTCGAATATTGCCCTCGATCGTGGCCACCACTTCCTCGATATTCCCGGAGAGCACCATCTTTCACATGGCCAGCGCGAAGCCCACAGCTTGCGACCGGTCGGCATGAGAAGGTATCGAAAGAGCATTTGGATCGGTCACTACATCGACGAGCACGGGCCCCGAATGCTGCAGCGCCTGCTTGAGGCCCGAGGTCAAATCAGCCGGGTTTTCGATTCTTACACCCATCATGCCGATAGATTCGCCGAGCTTCGCGAAGTTTGGATTCTTCAGGTCCGTTTGAAAGTCGGGGAATCCACCGGTTTCCATCTCGAGTTTCACCATCCCCAGCGCGCCGTTGTTGAACACCACAATTTTGATGGGGAGGTCGTATTGCGTCACGGTCAGGATGTCGCCCAGGCTCATCGCAAAACCGCCATCGCCACACATGGCGACAACCTGGCGACCGGGATAGGCACATTGGGCCCCAATGGACTGAGGGAGCGCGTTCGCCATGGAGCCGTGGTTGAAGGAACCGATGATCCGCCGGTCCTTGGTCGCCTTAATATATCGGGCATTCCAGACGTTGCACATGCCAGTGTCCGCTGTAAAGATCGCGTCGGGCGCCGCAACTTCACTCAGCGCCGCTGCCACGGGCTCCGGGTGCATGGGCGTGCGTTTTCCCACGTGGTCAACATAGACATTCATTTTTCGAAGCTTCTCTTTGTGTTTGCTGACCATGCTAACCAGGAATTCCCTGTCCTGCTTTGTATCCAGCATCGGCATCAACGCTTGTAGCGTCTCGCGCACATCGCCCCAAATTCCGAGATCGAGTCTGCTTCGCCGTCCCAGACGCTCAGCCCGGATGTCGATTTGCGCGATCTTTGGTTTTGTCGGCAGGAATTTGTCGTACGGAAAATCGGTGCCCAGGAGCAGCAGAAGGTCGCACTCGTGGATCGCCTCGTAAGCCATCCCGAAACCAATCATTCCGGTCATTCCCACGTCATAAGGATTGTTGTATTCGACGAACGGCTTTCCCCGGTAGGTATGCCCAACCGGAGCTTTCACTTTCTCCGCGAGAGCGACTACCTCATCGTGAGCGTTTTCGCATCCTATGCCGCAGAAGAGCGCAACTTTCTTGCTGGAGTTGATCAGATCCGCCAAACGCGCCAGGTCCTTTTCGCTGGGACGAATGCTCGGCCGTTTGGTTACCAGAGAACGGGGTGACCCTTCGGCAGGTAAATCCGCACCACCCACGTCGCCGGGCAACACGATCACGCTTACTCCGCCCTTTCCAAGGGCGTTTTGCATCGCGATGTGAAGAACGCGCTCGAACTGCGCCGGATTGGAAATCAATTCACAGTAGTGGCTGCATTCCTGAAACAAGTTTTGTGGATGGGTTTCCTGAAAGTATCCGGTGCCGATCTCACTGGTGGGAATATGCGATGCGATGGCAAGCACTGGGGCGTTGCTTCGATGAGCGTCGAAAAGGCCGTTGATCAGGTGTAGGTTGCCGGGGCCGCAGCTCCCCCCGCAGGCTGCGAGCTTGCCGGTGAGCTGTGCCTCCGCGCCGGCCGCCACTGCTGCAGCAAACGCTCCTACAGAAAGTCCTGCGACCGCCTCCGGCTTGACGCCTTCTTCAAAAAGAGCGCGGGCTACCGCGACACCAGAAGCTAACAATGCAAGTTGGACGGAGACGGTCGACTGTAAGGCTTCTGCGGAGTCGAGTTCTCTAACGTCCGCGTGCAGGTATTCGCTGATCTCATCGAGCGTTCGCCTGACGGCGGGATCATCCGGGAGGTTGCGTAGCATTCCCGGTGCTTGTGAACCTTGTCCCGGAAATAGGAAAGCTATGCTCATGGCACGTCGAACTGTTTGGCTACTGCAATCCGATAACCGCGTTCCTTACCTCTCCGATGGCTTGAGCTTCCAGTTGGGTCAAGCGGACTTGTTCCTTAGTGAGTTCTGCACGATCTGCGCCCAGGTTCGCCAGAGCAACTTTGTTTTGAACTAGTAGATTGAACTGTATGCCGGCTTCGAAGACGCGCGAAGCACGTTGACCGCCCGCAGGAATTGGATCGATAACGCCTGCCCCATTTGGGATTCAATTCCAACTGTTCGTTATGGAACAGTCTCCTAGCTGGTGTGGGGCGATAATTTTGTTTGGGACTTAGCTTGACGGCTTGATGCCGGTGTACCCGAGGAGAGGATGAAATGTCCACGCAAAATTCTGTTGTCGCGGTGTATCGCAGTCATACGGAAGCGGATCAAGCACTGAAGGAGCTTCAGAGCGGCGGAGTTGACATGCGCAAGTTGTCGATCGTCGGCAAAGGCTACCACACGGAAGAGCACGCGGTGGGCTACTACAACGCCGGCGATCGCATGATGTATTGGGGCAAAGTCGGGGCGTTCTGGGGAGGTTTCTGGGCACTCTTGTTCGGTTCCGCAATTTTCATGATTCCTGGTCTGGGCCCAATCCTGGCGGCGGGACCGGTGGTGGCTTGGATTGTGGCGGGGTTGGAAGGTGCGGTGGAGGTGGGAGCGCTGGGTGTGCTGGGAGCCGGCCTTTTCAGCATGGGAATTCCCAAGGACAGCATTGTGAAGTACGAAACCGCGCTGAAGACCGATCAGTTCCTGTTGATAGCGAACGGAACGGCTGAAGAGGTCGCGAAGGCAAAGGACATCCTCGAAACCACTCACCCAGTTTCCTTTTCGACTCATGGGAGCGAAGCACTAGCTGCGACCGCCGTTTAGGATCCCGTCGAGCCAAACGGGCAGGGACCCTCGCGACTTGCCGCAACCTTTCCCCGAGCAGGGTCCTGAGCTCCTAAAGGATCGGTGGTGTCATTGGGCCGAATGCACGGGACAGGAAAGTAAGGAGACGACGACATGAAAAACAATCCTTTGAAACAACTGAGAACGCTTGGCCAGTCGATTTGGCTGGACTATATCCGACGCGACCTAATCTCCAGCGGCAAGCTCCGGCGTCTGATCGAGGAGGATGGATTGCGAGGAATGACTTCGAATCCATCCATCTTCGAAAAGGCGATCGTGGATAGCCACGATTACGACGAGGACATTCAGGCCATGGTCCGCCAGGGTAAAGGCACCGACGCAATCTACGAAGGGCTCAGCCAGCGTGACGTTCAGAACGCCGCTGACGAATTCCGGCCTCTCTACGACATGACGGACGGCGAAGACGGATATGTCAGCCTCGAGGTCAATCCCCATCTGGCGCACGACACCGGCGGAACAATAAACGAAGCCCGTCGGTTGTGGATCGCGCTGGATCGGCCCAACGTCCTCATCAAGGTTCCGGCGACGGCCGACGGACTGCCCGCCATCCAGCAACTGATCAGTGAAGGAATCAACGTCAACGTGACTCTGCTCTTTGGGCTGCTTCGTTATCGGCAGGTGGCGGAAGCTTACATCGCCGGCATCGAAGCACGCGTGGCCCAGGGCAAGTCGGTTGAGAGCATAGGGTCGGTGGCCAGCTTCTTTGTTAGCCGCATTGATGCGCTGGTCGATCCGCTGCTGGAAAAAGTAATTGCAATGGGCGGCAACGAGGCGGACCTCGCGAAAAAGGTACACGGGCAGGTTGCGATCGCCAGCGCAAAGATGGCCTATCAAGTCTACAAGGAGATCTTCGAAGGCGAACGGTTTAGCAAACTGGCCTCCCATGGCGCCTTGGTCCAGAGGCTACTTTGGGCCAGCACCAGCACCAAGAACCCCGAGTACAGTGACGTGAAATACGTCGAAGCCCTCATAGGTCCGCGCACGGTTAATACGGCCCCGCTAGAAACCCTCGACGCCTACCGTGATCACGGAGAGCCAGAAGCTCGGCTCGAGCAAAATGTCGGGGAAGCCCGCTTGGTATTCGATAGATTGCCAGAATTGGGAATCAGTCTCGACAATGTGGCACAAAAACTCGAGGACGAAGGTGTCGAGAAATTCAATCAGCCGTTTGACAAGCTGATGGCGACTCTGGCGAAACGGTCATCGCCGCATTTGGCGAAAGCGTCATGAAGATAAGTCCGCTGGCGGGGAAGCCAGCCCCAGCATCGATGCTGGTGAATGTGCCCAAGCTCGTCACGGCCTATTATTCTGAACAGCCTGACCCTTCCGTTCCCGCCCAAAGGGTCGCTTTCGGCACTTCAGGACATCGGGGTTCCGCGTTCGACAAGGCCTTCAATGAGTGGCACATCCTCGCTATCAGCCAGGCGATTTGTCTGTACCGAAAGCTGCACCTGATTGACGGCCCGCTGTTTCTTGGCATTGATACGCATGCGCTCTCAGTTCCAGCGCTAGCGAGCGCGCTTGAAGTGCTGGCGGCCAACGGAGTGGAAGTGATGCTCGCGGAAGGAGACGAATATACTCCTACTCCCGTTATTTCCCACGCGATTCTGACGTACAACCACGGGCGCAAAATCGGACTCGCCGACGGTGTCGTCATCACCCCATCGCACAATCCGCCACATGACGGCGGCTTCAAGTACAACCCGCCAAGCGGCGGCCCAGCGAACGGCGACGTCACGGATTGGATTCAAGCGAAGGCAAACGAATTTCTCGAGGCCAAGCTGCAGGGCGTGAAAAGAATTTCTGTCGACAAGGCTCTTCAGGCTTCCACGACGCACCGGCACGACTACCTCAATACTTACGTCGCTGATCTCGCAAACGTGGTTGACATGGATGCGATTCGCGGCGCGAAGCTCCGCATCGGCGTTGATCCCCTCGGAGGCGCTGGAGTCCACTATTGGGGGCCAATTGCCCAACGATATGGGCTGAATCTCACGGTTGTCAACGAGGTGGTCGATCCGACGTTTAGTTTCATGACCGTGGATTGGGACGGCCAGATTCGGATGGACCCTTCTTCGATTTACGCGATGCAGCGTTTGATCGCCATGAAGGACCGCTTTGACCTTTCCTTCGCCTGCGATACGGACCACGACCGTCACGGTATCGTGACCAAAAGTGCAGGACTGCTGCCGCCCAACCATTACCTATCTGTCGCTATCTTCTACCTGTTTCAACACCGGCCGAAATGGCGCAAGGAAGCAGCGGTAGGAAAGACCGTGGTGAGCAGCCAGATGATCGATCGCGTTACCGCGAAGCTTGGCCGAAAACTTTACGAGGTGCCGGTCGGCTTCAAGTGGTTCGTGGATGGCTTGCTCAACGGTTCGCTTGGCTTCGGCGGAGAGGAAAGCGCGGGTGCGTCCTTTTCTCGCCTCGACGGCACCGTTTGGACGACGGACAAAGATGGAATTGTCCCAGCTTTGCTCGCGGCGGAAATCACGGCACGAATGAGCCGCGATCCCGGCGAAATCTACCAGGAACTCACGCGCGAATTCGGCGAACCTGCTTATGACCGCGTGGAGGCGCCAGCCACGGCGGATCAAAAGGCACTGTTGGCGAAACTTTCGCCGCAGCAGGTCAAGATTACCGAGCTGGCAGGCGAAAAAATCCAGACTATCCTCACCGTCGCGCCGGGCAATGGTGCTCCCATCGGCGGGTTAAAAGTAGCGGCAGAGAGCGGATGGTTCGCGGCACGCCCGTCGGGTACCGAGAACATCTACAAGATTTACGCGGAGAGCTTCCAGGGCGTAGACCAGCTGGGTCGCATTCTGAAGGAAGCTCAGACGATTGTCAGTGGCGCTTTGACGGCTAACCCGGTGCGCGCGCAGAACAAAGGCCACCAAGAACCGTCGATCCCGTCCGCGGATAGCAAGCACTCGCAAGCAAGCGGGCGGTAACGATGACGACCCAGGTGACGCAAGTTTCATGAGACCTCCAAACGCACATAGCCTGACGATTAACGGCAGCTCGTCGATCAAGAACGCATCATCGGCAAAACGGCTTCCTGCGTTCTCAGCCTTGGCTCCGAAAAGGAGAATTGAAACATGAAGACGGAAACTCTTACGCTGACTGACTCAGCGACTCTTTCACCGGAAACCCTCCACAAGATGAACGCCTACTGGCGAGCCGCCAACTATCTGTCGGTCGGACAAATCTATCTCTACGACAATCCGCTGCTGAAGGAGCCACTCAAACTCTCACACGTAAAGCCGCTGGTGGTTGGACACTGGGGCACGACCCCCGGCCAAAACTTCATCTATGTGCATCTGAACCGAGTCATTAAGAAGTATGACCTGGATATGTTCTACATCGCTGGTCCTGGGCACGGCGGCCCCGCGATTGTGGGCAACGTATACCTCGAAGGTACCTGGACTGACGTCTACCCGAACGTCACCCAGGACGAAGCCGGAATGAAAGAGTTGTTTAAGCAGTTTTCGTTTCCCGGTGGGATTTCGAGTCACGTTGCGCCGACGACGCCTGGTTCGATTCACGAAGGTGGTGAACTCGGCTACTCGCTCAGCCACGCGTTCGGAGCGGCGTTCGACAATCCCGAACTGATCGTGGCCTGCATCATCGGCGATGGTGAGGCGGAAACAGCCTCTTTGGCGACTTCATGGCAGTCCAACAAGTTCCTCGATCCGATTACCGACGGAGCTGTGCTGCCAATTCTGCATTTGAATGGCTACAAGATTAGCAATCCGACCGTCCTGGCACGCATCGAGCACGAGGAATTGGAGCAATTTCTACGCGGCTGTGGTTGGACGCCCCACTTTGTCGAAGGCGATGAACCGGAAAAAATGCACGAACTCATGGCCACTACGATGGAAAAGGCCATCGAGGACATCCGCAAAATCCAAGACAATGCGCGAAGCAATAACGACACCACTCGGCCGCGCTGGCCAATGATCGTCCTCAAATCACCCAAGGGCTGGACGGGACCGAAATTCGTAGATGGGCTGCAAATCGAGGGCACTTTCCGGGCGCACCAGGTACCACTCTTGGTCGATTCCGATCATCCCGATCACGTCAAACAGCTTGAAAGCTGGATGAAGAGCTACAAGGCCGAGGAATTGTTCGATGGGAACGGGCGACTTATCCCCGAACTGCAGGAGCTGGCGCCAAAAGGCGACCGGCGCATGGGCGCCAATCCGCACGCCAATGGCGGCATTTTGCTTCGCGATCTGCGCATGCCGGACTTCCACGTCCACGCCGTGCATGTTCCTTCGCCCGGCGCGGTTACCGGCCAGGATACGCTCGTGCTCGGCAATTTCCTTCGCGATGTAGCCAAACTGAATGATGATCAACACAATTTCCGAGTCTTCGGTCCCGATGAAACGCTCTCGAATCTTCTGGGCGCAGTTTTTGAAGTCACCAACCGTCAATGGGATGCCCGGAAAGTGGGAAATGACGAATTTCTCGCGCCTGCGGGGCGGGTGCTGGATTCGATGCTCAGCGAGAACCAGTGCGAGGGGTGGCTCGAAGGATATCTTCTGACAGGCCGGCACGGGTTGTTCAACAGTTATGAGGCCTTCATTCGCATCATCGACTCGATGTTCAGCCAGCACGCCAAGTGGCTGAAGGTATGCCTGGAACTACCTTGGCGCCGGGAGATTTCGTCGCTGAACTATCTGCTTGCTTCCCACGTCTGGCAGCAGGATCACAATGGCTTCACGCATCAAGATCCGGGCTTTCTCGACCACGTCATCAATAAGAAGGCCGATATCGTGCGCGTTTACCTTCCGCCCGACGCCAACTGTCTGTTGTCGGTCTTTGATCACTGCTTGCGTAGCCGGAATTACGTCAATGTCGTTGTTGCGGGCAAGCATGCCCTGCCGCAGTGGCTGACCATGGATGCGGCAGTCGTGCACTGCACGGAAGGAATTGGTATCTGGCAATGGGCCAGCAACGACCAGGGCGCCGAGCCGGACGTCGTTATGGCCTGCTGTGGCGACACGCCCACACTGGAGATTCTGGCCGCCGTCTCCATCCTCCGCCAGCATCTGCCTGAGCTGAAAATCCGGGTAATCAATGTCGTTGATCTCATGAAGCTGCAGTCTTCGAGTGAGCACCCGCACGGATTGACCGAAACGGACTACGATTCGCTTTTCACCAAAGATAAACACATCATCTTCGGCTTTCATGGCTACCCGACGCTCGTCCACCGCCTGACCTACCGTCGCGCCAACCGCAATCTCCACGTCCGCGGTTACAAAGAAGAAGGCACCATCACGACCGCTTTTGACATGAGGGTACAAAACGATCTGGACCGTTTTCACCTCGTGCAGGACGTGGTTGATCGGCTGCACTTGGGCACTAAGGGGGCCTACCTAAAGCAATTGGTGCAGGACAAGCTCATCGAGCACAAGCGGTACATCGACACGCACGGCCAGGACATGCCGGAGATAAGGAACTGGAAGTGGAACACCCCCAAATGAATCCGCAGGGGTTCGTAGACACAGTGCGCCACAATTTCATCGTCGGGAACTGGAAGATGCACACGACGGCAGCCGAGGCCACGCAGCTAGCCAAGGCGATCGCCAATGGCATGGGTGTTATGAGCGGTAAGGACCGTGTATCGGTCGCCGTCTGCCCACCCTTCCCCTATCTCGCACTTGTCGGGGAGATTCTCAAGGGGAGCTGCGTCGCGCTCGGGGCACAGAACCTCTATCCAGAGAAGGAAGGCGCGTTTACCGGCGAGGTTAGCCCCACGATGCTCCGCGATCTTGGCTGCATATACGTCATCCTCGGCCACAGCGAGCGCCGTCACAAACTCGGCGAATCCGATGCGTTCATCAACCAAAAGGTACGGGTTGCCTTGACCGCCGGCCTCGACGTGATCTTGTGCGTCGGTGAAACTTCGGACCAACGCAAGGCAAACCAGACCGAAGCAGTGCTCGACCGGCAACTCGTTCAGGGATTAGTCGACGTGCCGGCGGAAGTCTTGACCCGCGTGACCATCGCGTACGAACCGGTCTGGGCAATCGGCGCCAGCGGGCACGAAGCCACGCCACAGCAGGTTCAGGATGCGCACTCTCTTATTCGGCGACGCTTCGCTCGGATGTACGGGGAGAAATCAGCTCAGGCAGTTGTCATACAGTATGGCGGCAGCGTCAAGCCGGAGAATGCCGCCTCGATGCTTACCGCTAACGGAGTAGACGGCGCTCTTATCGGTGGCGCCAGCCTGCATGCCGATCAGTTTCTAGCTATCGTCCGGGCCGGAATCGTTGAAGCGCAAACCAAAGGTAAATCAGCGTGATAACAGGTATTCGTAAATTGGCGACATCTGTGGCACAGCAAAGAATGAACGGATACCCGTTATGAAATCCAATGGCGATCAGCCCAAGGCTCCCGAATCAGAGCCGGAATCGAAGCCCAAGGCTTCCGAACTGAAGTCGGGGTCCAAGCCCCATGCGCCCGACCCGAAAGACGATCTGAAAACCCTTCCCGTGCCGGAAGTGGAGAAAAAATTGGGTTCGTCGCCAAAAGGTCTCAGCCAAGCCGAGGCGCAGAAACGACTGGCACAATATGGACCGAATGAGATCAAGGAAAAGAAAGACAACCCGTTCCTGAAGTTTCTGACCTATTTCTGGGGACCCATACCGTGGATGATCGAAGGCGCCGTCATTCTGTCAGGAGTGGTTCGGCACTGGCTGGACTTCTTCATCATTCTCTTTCTGCTTTTTTCCAACGCTTTGGTCGCATTCTGGGAGGAACATCAGGCGGGAAACGAAATTGCCGCGTTGCGGGCCAAGCTTGCGACCAAGGCCCGGGTCCTGCGAGACGGAAAGTGGGCCACGCCAAAGGTATCTGAACTGGTGCCCGGCGACGTCATTCGACTGCGACTAGGGGACATCGTGCCAGCCGATGCGCGCTTGTTGGCGGGCGATCCCGTGCAAGTTGATCAGTCCGCCCTGACCGGTGAATCCTTGCCTGCGACCCGCAAGCCCGGCGAGGCAGTGTTTTCGGGTTCGATTATCAAGCGGGGCGAAATCGACGCGCTGGTGTACGCCACCGGTACCAAAACCTACTTCGGCAAGACCGCGGAACTGGTGCAGGACGCCCATACCGTCAGTCATTTCCAACGAGCCGTGCTCAAGATTGGCGATTACCTGATCATTCTCGCAGTGGCTCTCGTGGCGGTGATTGTTGCCATAGCTCTCTTCCGCCACGACCCGATCCTAAGCACGCTGGAATTCGCCCTGGTGCTTCTAGTGGCCGCGATCCCCGTGGCCATGCCCACCGTGCTATCTGTGACCATGGCAGTCGGCGCGCGCCTGCTGGCAAAAAAACAGGCGATTGTGACCAAACTGTCGGCAATCGAGGAACTCGCTGGCGTGGATGTGCTGTGCTCGGATAAGACCGGGACCCTCACCCAGAATAAGCTGACGCTGGGCGATCCTTTCTGCGTCAGCGGCATCCCTGCGGACCAAATCATTCTTTGGGCCGCACTCGCTTCCCGTGCGGAAGATAAGGACACCATCGACCTCGCAGTGATCGGCGGAGTGAAGGACGATAAAGCGCTAAAGGCCTTTCAAGTACTCCATTTCCAGCCGTTCGATCCGGTGCACAAGCGCACGGAAGCCACTGTCAAAGCCTCCGACGGAAGACAGTTCTATGTGGCTAAGGGTGCGCCTCAGGTGATTCTGGGGATGGCGACCAATGCTGGCGAAGTAAAGTCCGCCGTCGAGAAAGCCGTCAATGAGTTTGCGGGACGCGGCTTCCGTTCCTTGGGTGTGGCCCGGGCCGATCAGGAAAATAAGTGGCAGTTTGTTGGCCTGTTACCCATGTTTGATCCACCGCGCGAACAGGCCAAAGCGACCATCGCGAGCGCGCGACAAATGGGCGTGGAAGTCAAAATGGTTACCGGCGACCAATTGGCTATTGCCCAGGAAACCGCCCGCCAATTGGGGATGGGCACGAACATTCTGGACGCCACCGTCTTGCGCGATTCTAAGAACGAACAATCGGCGCAGTCGGTGAAGTCCATCGAGAAGGCGGACGGTTTCGCCCAGGTATTTCCGGAAGACAAATACAACATCGTGGATGTCCTCCAGAAGCACGGCCACATCGTCGGCATGACCGGCGACGGCGTGAATGACGCCCCCGCCCTGAAAAAAGCAGACTGCGGTATTGCGGTTTCCGGCGCGACGGACGCAGCTCGGGCGGCTGCTTCCATAGTGCTGCTCGCATCCGGCCTGTCCGTAATTATCGACGCGATCAAGGAGAGCCGGCGCATCTTCCAGCGGATGAACAGCTATTCCATATATCGCATCGCCGAAACACTGCGCGTCCTGTTCTTCATGACGCTTGCGATCCTCGTTTTCAACTTCTACCCCGTGACTGCGGTGATGATCGTGATGATTGCCGTGCTCAACGACGGAGCCATTCTTTCCATCGCGTATGACAACGTTCACTACAAGGACAAACCGGAAGCCTGGAACATGCGCTTGGTGCTGGGAATCTCCACGGTGCTGGGCGTCATCGGTGTCGTGGCTGCCTTCGGCCTGTTTTATCTTGCCGAGCGCGTATTTCACATCGACCACGCTCACGTGCAAACGTTGATGTACCTCAAGCTATCCGTGGCCGGACATCTGACGATTTTCCTGACACGCACGCGCGGGCCGTTCTGGTCCATTCGCCCCGCGCGGATTTTGTGGATAGCAGTGCTCGGAACACAAATTGTGGCGACGCTGATTGCGGTCTACGGTCTGTTTATGACCCCGCTCGGCTGGCGCTGGGCTGGGTTCGTCTGGGTCTACGCCCTGGCGTGGTTCCTCGTCAACGACCGCGTGAAACTGCTCGCGTATAAGATTTTTGATCCCATCAAGGCCGAAGCAAAGACTGAAGCCAAAACCGAACCGAAGCTCCAAGCCAAAGCCGAATCGGAGCCTAAGCCTAAAGTGGAGCCGGGACCTAACGCTAACGCCGAGTTTAAGCCCGAAGCCGAGACGAAGCCGGATCTAATTCCGCGGGTTGCCGCGCGGGCCTTCGAGCTCTACCAGCAACGAGTCCCGGGCGAAAGCCACGCAGATCAAGACTGGCGTGAGGCGGAACGCGAGATTCGGAAAGATGACGCTCACGGGGGACCAAGGCCTAAAGCCGAGGCTGAGCCAAGGCCCGAAGCCGCGTACGAAGCCAAGCCCGAGCCGAAGCCCGAAGCCAAAACTGAGCCCAAGACTGAAACAAAAGCCGAGTCCAAACCGCTAGCCAAAGCCGAGCCAAAGCCTGAAGCCAAGCCCCCGGGCGATCTAAAGCTGCACATCGTCAAGCGAGTCCATGAACTCTACGAGGAGTTGGGACGTGAGGATGTGCGGGAAGTCGAGGAATGGGAGAAAGCGGAGCGGGAAACTCGGGAAAATGAACCCCACAAGTAACAGCACAAGAACTCCGCGCCGGACAGGGCCGAAGGGATGAAAATGAAAATCGATTCAAAGGATTTCCGTGTGCGGCCGAAAGAAAAGGTGAAGCTCAAAAAGTGGCCGACGCTGATAAAGCCCTTTTGCAAGTCGAAGAAGCAGTATCAAAAACTCCTGGAAAAACACGTTGAGGAGTTGAGCTCGCTGCAACAACTTCACTACGCGTCCGCCCACTCTGCGTTGCTGCTGATTTTTCAGGCATCGGACGCTGCCGGCAAGGACGGCTCGATCCGGCACGTCATGTCCGGTGTAAATCCGGAAGGTTGTGAGGTTTTCAGTTTCAAACAGCCGAGTGCCGAAGAACTGAAACATGACTTTCTTTGGCGCACGACGTGCCGGCTTCCCGAACGCGGGCGCGTCGGTATCTTCAATCGCTCTTACTATGAGGAGGTGCTCGTCGTTCGAGTGCATCCGGAAATTCTCCGCAACCAGGACCTTCCGGAAGCGTTGCGCGACGAGAAGAACATTTGGAACGAGCGCTATCGGTCCATCGTGGACTTGGAGGAACATCTCCATCGTAACGGCACCCGGATCGTCAAAATTTTCCTCCACCTGTCGAAAAACGAGCAACGGAAGCGCTTCCTCGAGCGGATAGATGAGCCGGACAAGAATTGGAAATTCAGTCTCGCGGATATTCACGAGAGAAAATACTGGAAGCATTATGTGAAGGCCTACGAGGAGTGCCTGCACGCAACAAGCACCCATCATGCGCCCTGGTACGTTGTTCCCGCAGATGATAAGGAGAACGCCCGCCTGATCGTTTCCCGAATTGTTATCGACGCTTTCAATGGCCTGAAGATGGCCTATCCCAGGACCACCCCGAAACATCGGCGGGAACTGAGATCTATCGGCAAGCAGCTGGCGAAGTGAACGGTCGAATTGCGAGCGCTCCCAAGACGAGCTCGAAATCGCGTAAATGTCGAACTACGAATTGTCTCACTGAGAGTGCTAAGAAACTTCGGACTAAGGCCGAGTGTTTTTGCGCCACACGATTCTAAGAAAAAGGAGAATCACATGGAATTAGGAATGATCGGACTGGGACGGATGGGAACAAACATGGTCAGGCGTCTAATGCGGGCCGGCCACCGGTGCGTCGTTTATGACCTCCATGCGGAAGTTGTACAGGCGCTCGCCAAAGAAGGGGCGGTCGGGACGACGTCACTCGAAGATTTCGCGAAAAAACTGAAATCACCTCGCGCCATCTGGATGATGGTGCCGGCTGCAGTAGTCGATCCGACGCTGAAAACCCTCATCCCGCTTCTCCAAAATGACGATGTGGTCATCGATGGTGGCAATTCCTACTATCTCGACGACATCCGCCGTGCTGCCGAATTGAAACCGAAGGGCATCCACTACGTGGACGCTGGCACGAGCGGAGGAGTCTGGGGTTCAGAGCGAGGCTACTGTCTGATGATCGGCGGCGATGAAACGATCGTCCGGCGAGTTGACCCCATTTTCGCCGCCTTGGCTCCGAACATCGACGAGGCGCCGCGCACGCCCGGCCGAGAAAAATTAGGCGGCACGGCTGAACACGGCTATTTGCACTGCGGTCCGAGCGGCGCGGGCCACTTCGTCAAAATGGTCCACAACGGCATCGAGTACGGCATGATGGCTTCCTACGCGGAAGGCTTGAACATACTGCGCCACGCTAATGTCGGTAAGCAGAAGAGCACCATTGATGCCGAGACTACTCCGTTGCGTGATCCCGAGCACTACGCATACGACCTGAATTTGGCCGACATCACCGAGGTCTGGCGGCGTGGCAGCGTCATCTCTTCGTGGCTCTTGGACCTGGCGGCCAGCGCGCTCCTCGATAGCCCGGACCTCGCGAAGTTCGCTGGTCGAGTTTCCGATTCAGGGGAGGGACGCTGGACGATCAAGGCGGCCATTGACGAATCCGTTCCAGCTCCCGTCCTCAGTGCCGCACTCTACGAACGCTTCAGTTCGCGCGGCGAGGCTGACTTCGCCGACAAGATGTTATCAGCTCTTCGTTACCAGTTCGGCGGCCATGAGGAAAAAACCGCCGCCAAGAAGACGAGTGCCTGATGACTACCTCCCGTTCGGATGCGTTGGTGCTCTTCGGCGTGACAGGCGACCTTGCCCACAAGATGATCTTCCCAGCACTTTACGCGATGGCGAAGCATGGCACTCTCAAGGTCCCGGTAATCGGCGTCGCCTTTCCGAAATGGAGTCTGGACCGCCTGCGTAAACGCGTGACGGACAGCATAAAGCTATCAGGTGGGATAGATGATAAGCATGCCTTCCGCCAACTTCTGTCGCGGTTCAGCTACGTGAATGGAGATTACAAAGACCCGGCTACGTTCACGGCGTTAAAAAAAGCGTTAGGCAAGGCTCGCCGGCCAGCTCACTATCTGGCCATTCCGCCCTCGCTTTTCGAAACCGTGATCAAAGGCCTTGGTGCCGCGAAATTGGCTGAGCACGCGCGCGTGATCGTCGAAAAACCGTTCGGACGAGACTTGGCTTCCGCGCGGGAACTCAACCGTGCCGCTCGGGCGGTCTTCCCGGAAGACTCGATCTTCCGCATTGACCACTTCCTCGGTAAGGAAGCGATCATGAATATCCTCTATTTCCGCTTCGCGAATTCGTTCCTAGAGCCGATCTGGAATCGAAACTACGTGGCCAGCGTGCAGATAACGCTAGCCGAGAAATTTGGCATTAAGGGCCGTGGCGCGTTTTACGAAACCGCCGGATGCCTGCGCGACGTGGTCGAAAACCACCTTTTTCAGATCGTCGCGCTGCTTGCGATGGAACCGCCAGCCGATAGGGACTTTGGAGCCGTCCATACTGAGAAAGCCAAGGTCTTTGAAGCGATGCGTCCCTTGAAATCGAACGATTTGGTGCGCGGTCAATATGCTGGATACCGAAAAGAGCCAGACGTCGCGAAAAAATCTGACGTTGCAACTTTCTGCGCCTTGCGTCTCTTCATTGACTCGTGGCGGTGGGCGGGAGTGCCCTGGTACTTGCGCTCTGGCAAATACCTGCCGGAAAACGCGACTGAAGTACTGGTGGAGTTGAAACCGACTCCACAAAAACTCTTCGCCGACTCAACACCGACGACTGGCCCCGGCAATTATCTGCGATTCCAGCTTTCCCCAAAATCCGCCATTGCCCTCGCCGCGCGCGTCAAGCGCGACGGGAAGGAGTTCGTAGGAGAACAACGGGAACTCTATTTGGTCAACAAACAGCCGGGCGAGGAATCGCCGTACGAGCGCCTGTTAGGCGGCGCGATGATCGGCGATGGAGCGCTCTTCACTCGTGAAGACGCAATTGAAGCGGCATGGGCCGTCGTCGATCCAGTCCTTAAGAAGCATCACCGCGCTCTTCCGTACAAGCGTCACAGCTGGGGGCCAAAAGCGGCCGATGCACTGATCGCTTCAAACGCCCGTTGGTACAACCCCACATCCAAGAAGACGTCCGGATAATTGCGGGAGAGCCACCAGGCCGCTGCTGACGGGGACACTTATAAAAACCATCGCGATCGTTCTGGGTACGGACGGGATTGCGCTTCGTGGACCCGCACGAAGCCTCTATCGCCGCACGGGACGAGATGAAGATCCAGGTTATGCGCCTGCGCACCTCTGCTCCAACAGGGACGAGTATTAAGGAGAAGGAATGCCGGATTTCACATGTAATTTTGCGCAGCTAGGGAAACCCTTTGTACATTTTTGGGAGCATACCGTTGGAAGCGGCCACGCGCCCCTCGCACTTAGGGCTGACTGGCAGTCGCAACTTCTGCTTTGCCACAACGAATTGGGTTTTCAACACGTTCGCTTTCATGCGCTGCTGTCAGAGGGAATGGATACGATCATTTGCGAAGAAGACAAACTTCTGTACTCATTTTTTAATGTGGATCAGATAATGGATTTTCTTATCTCGATCGGAATGAGGCCCTTTGTCGAGTTGAGTTTCATGCCCAGAGCCTTAGCGTCCGGCAACACGACTGTGTTTCGTTACCAAGCGAACGTAACCCCACCGAAGGACTATGAACTGTGGGCCACACTGATCGGCAAGCTGACCGCCCATTGGGTGGAACGCTACGGCGCGAAGGAAGTGCGCGAATGGTTCTTTGAGGTTTGGAACGAGCCGAACCTCAAGGCGTTTTGGACTGGAACTCAACAGGAATATTTCAAGCTCTACCGTTTAACCGTGGAGGCGGTCAAAGGCGTGGATCATTTGCTCAAAGTGGGTGGTCCCGTCACCGCCAAGAACGCTTGGATTTCCGATTTTGTCGAATTCTGTCGGCAGAACAAAGTGCCGGCCGATTTCGTCACGACCCACCATTACCCCACGGATGCCTTCGGAAAGATAGGCGCCGATACCGAGACGCAATTGCAGCATGCGCCACCTCACGTCATGCGTGAAGACGCTCGCAAAACGCGAGATGCGGCGCGTGGTTTGCCTGTCTACTATACTGAATGGAACATCTCTTCAAATCCCCGCGACCCGCTGCACGACGAACCCTTTGCCGCCGCATATGCCGCCAAGATCATTATGGAAGCGACAGGGCTCGTGGAGGGTTATGCCTTTTGGACCTTCAGCGATATTTTCGCCGAGAATTACTTTCCATCTGTTCCGTTTCAGGGTGGGTTCGGCCTGCTGAACATTCATGGGATCGCCAAGCCAGTCTACCGAGCTTTCGAGCTGCTGCATCGTCTGGGCGACGAATTGCTCGGCGTCGAAGGTGAACATGACACCGTAGACGCCTGGGTCGTTCGAAAAGAAAAATCGGCGACGATTCTGGTGACGAACCATGCCATGCCTCGGCATCCCATTCACACGGAACTAACAAATCTACATATCACGGGCGCCCCGCATCCCAGCGTCGTCTACATCCAGAGAATCGACCAGGATCATGCCAACGCGCGACAGTTGTGGCAAACCATGGGCGAACCAAACTACTTGAGCGCGGTCCAAGTCGAACAGTTGAAGGCCACTTCATGCCTGGTAAAACAACCGCAGCCTTGGAAGTATGAACAGCCGAATATGGAGCTGTCGCTGGCGCTGCCACCTCACGGCGTCGCGGCTATCACGTTCGAATTTGCATAAGCGGATGGCAAGAATTCCTCAAACCCGCGCAACTCGTACCAAACGGTCATCCGTTGACGCGATGCTGGATCAGCTTCAGAAGGAAACCTTCGCCTATTTTCTGCATGAATCGAATCTCGAGAATGGGCTCGTGCGAGATAGGACAAAAAAAGATTGCCCGGCGAGCATCGCTGCCACGGGACTTGCTTTGGCATCTTACCCGGTGGCTGTCGAGCGTGGTTTCATATCGCGGTCAGCAGCGATAGAACGAACGCTGACGACGCTGCGTTTTTTCTGGAACAGTCCGCAAGGCCCCGCACCCGACGCAACCGGCTACCACGGCCTCTACTATCACTTTCTGGATATGCGGACCGGACGGCGCGCATGGCAATGCGAACTATCAACCGTGGACAGTGCCTTTCTGCTGGCGGGCGCGCTCACGGCAGGAATGTACTTCGCCGCCGGTACGCCGGAAGAAAATGAAATCCGCCGGCTCGCGGAAGCGCTTTATCAACGCGCCGATTGGCAGTGGGCGCGACACGGCGGCGCAACAATCACGCATGGATGGAAGCCCAAAAGTGGATTTCTTAAATACCGTTGGCAAGGCTACGACGAGGCGTTGCTCTTGTATATCCTCGCGCTGGGTTCGCCGACGCATCCGCTACCTGAAAGTAGCTACGCCGCGTGGGCTTCCACTTACAAATGGGAGCACTGTTGCGGACAAGATTATCTGTACGCCGGACCTTTATTTACTCACCAGCTCTCGCATATCTGGATTGATTTTCGGGATATTCAGGATGCTTTCATGCGCAAGAAGGGCATCGACTATTTTGAGAACAGCCGCCGCGCAACTTATGCGCAGCAACGGTACGCGATCGACAACCCACTCAAGTTCGAGGGCTACGCGCGCAAGTGTTGGGGAATTACTGCATGCGACGGTCCCGGCCTCTCCACGATCAAGGTGAACGGCATTGAGCGCCAATTCTTCGGCTACGTCGGACGTGGCGTGCCCTATGGGCCTGACGACGGAACCATCGCGCCTTGGGCTGTAGCGGCGTCGCTGCCGTTCGCTCCCGAAATCGTGTTGCCCGCGCTGGATTACTACATACGCGAGATTAAGCTGACGGAGCGGAACCCATACGGATTCAAAGAATCTTTCAACGCGACGTACCCGGGGAAACCCGGCAATCCACTCGGCTGGGTGTCGCCCTACCACTGCGGGCTGAATCAAGGGCCTATCGTCCTGATGATCGAAAACTATCGGAGCGGATTGGTGTGGCAATTAATGCGAAACTGCCCGTACATCGGCACTGGTTTGCGCCTAGCGGGTTTCGTCGGGGGCTGGTTGTGATCTTTGCAGCATATGATTCGTGCTTGTGTTGGCGAACTAACTGCCGCGTCGTTTCCTCTGTCCGAGCGGGGGATTCTCATCCCCTTGCTCGTCGGTTTCCTCGGGCTGACTTCCTCGTTCATCTTAGACTCCTCATCTTCTTACGCGTCGTGAAACTGATTGCGGTGAACCCAGAGCTGGTGACCACGGCTTCGCTGGCCCAGAAGTTGGGTCCAATATCAGCTCCGTGACACGTCAGTTGTCTAAAATCTCCGGTTTCCCTGTTGGCCTCCTCGGCATTCCCTGATACCACTCCTGTTAATTCCCTGTTTCGATTTCTAACACACCCTAAGCTTTTCGCCGAAAACCTCTCTAAATCGGCATTTCGCGCGGGCGCCAATCGATGAACTCCCGAAGTTCCCTGTATTTTTCCCTGTTAGCAGGGAATCTGGTGGAGAATGGTTCGCAGCGGACTGCATGCTCCGCCACACCGTCTTGATTTTCGTCTCCGTTCCTCTGCTTCCGGCGAACGCCCTTGAGTTGCGGAATCATTTGCGTCACTTCACGAATGCCCACCCGGTCTCGACGAGCTGTAGTTGAATGTTTGCGAAGTTCGGCGAATGGAACAACTTCGGTCACGAACAGCGGAGACCTTCGATTCAGCCTCAGCTCGTGAGTGCCGGCGTAATCCGGCTTATATCCGGTGCGCTCTCGAGCGATTTAACAAACTCAATCACCGACTCGGCCTTCGACGCGGGCCACTTGCAGTATTCAGCGTTGCCCCTGAATTTGTCCGCCACCTCATCGTAGGTCATGGGATTTTCCGGGCTGCCCTTCGCAGGCTGAGTGCGCCCCGAAAAATTCCTGCCGTCCTTCATGCGGATCTTGATGATGCCGCCCTCGACCAACACGGCCTGAAAATTTCCGCCCTGGCTAGCCTGCTTGTCGAATTCCGGGTCCACGTAAAAGCTCACGCGCTGCATCATGTCCTGAACGTCAGGGCGTTGCACGACGCCATCGGTGAACTGGCTCAAACCCGCTTTGCCTTCCAGCAGGAGGATGCTCATGGCGAACTCCATGCTGAACTTCGCTTCCAGGCCGGTGGTTGGATGGTGGCGAAAGAGCGTGGTGAGGTTGCTGCGGTTCCCGCCGACTTCGACTCGTTCAACATCCTTGGCGGCGATGTTGTTGTCCCGGATCAGGCGCAGCATTTCGTCCATGAATTGCTGCTGTATCGTTCCGCAGGGAAACCGCTTGATCAAATCTCCGGGTGACGCAAACATCCACGGGGCGCCAAGATGATTCACGATCGCCTTGGGATCAAAGCCGCCGCCGGCAGCCTGGAAAAATCCAAACGGCGCCTCCAAAATATCGTCAGCCGCGGTCCAGCCCAGGGCCGCAAGGTCGGCGGCTACGATTCCATTCTCGGCGGCGTGCCCGGCGTGAAAGGGCTTCGTCATCGAACCGAAATTGTCCCGCAAGCCGCTGGCCTCGGACGCCGCGACCCCCAATGCATAGGTCGTCTGCGTCGAGCTCAAGCCGCGAAGCTTGGCGCACGCCGCAGCGCTGCCAAATGATCCGCAGGTCCCCGTGGTATGAAAACCGTCGCCATTGTGGCGGGGCGAGATGGCGTCGCCGATCTTGCTCGCGACCTCGACGCCCACGTGAAACGCCAGCATCAGCTCTTTGCCGCTGCGGTGGCCCAATTCACAGAGCGCGAATACCGCCGGAAGCACCGGGGCCGCCACATGCAGCGCCGAGCCGGTATCGTCGTAATCGTCCGCGTGAATGGAAATCCCGTTGGCCAGCGCCGCGAATCGGGCCGGGGCCTTCATGCTGGTTCCAATGATGCTGGCTTTTCCGTCCGAAAATCCGAGCGTCTCGATATAGCGCCGGATGAGAGGACCGATGCCCGAAGCCGATCCCGCGAGCGCCAGGCCGAACCCATCCAAAAGCGTTTTCTTCCCCAGCGCGATCACATTCTCCGGAATGTCCCCGTACTTCGCGTTCACAACAAAGTCCGATACGTACTTTGTCAGTCCCGGCGCTGAAGGGAATTCCCCCGTCGTAACGGCCGAAGCAGATAACTCGCGTAGCTTCCCGCTGCTCAGAGCGGAGACAGTGGTTAGCAGCGAGCTCCTGAAAAAATCACGACGTATCACTGGATCTCACCTCCGGAAATGGGCTGCCAACCGATGCGGCGCGAGCCGGAATCACGCGCTGGATTCAAGCGAGTTCTCCTCTTGTTGCAGCCTCGGCCGGGATGATACGCCCCGCTTGCGGACTCAGCAACTTTCTCCAGGTTTTCTACGACTGTTCGTAAACGCCGGGGCCCAGCCCCGCGAAACAAGCGCCGCGCAAAAGCGCGCTTGACGCCCTCGACTGCCTTCATCTTCACCGTTACTCATTGATACGAATCCTCGCCGAAAATATCGGCGCGGAGGCTCGCAACCAATAGACTCTACGCGTGGCAATTAGGATACGTTGACGATGACACCGGCACCTCCAATCCCTCGAAAATATCCTCGCATCCGCCCTCCCAAGGGGATCATGGTCGGCTGGAAATCGGCCGGTCAGACGACCGCCACTCGCATGGAGACGATGGGGCTCGGAGGCCTCTACCTGCACGCCCAGAACCCTCCGAGCATTGGTTCCACGGTCGAATTAGTTTTTGATTTGCCAACCGGCGAGGTTCGTGCGCGCGCGATCGTGCGCAGCTCCGTGCCGGGGAAAGGCATGGGCATTCAATTTGTACAGATGAGGCCGGAGGACAGGGCGAAGCTGAATCGTTACATGTCCGGGCAGGTCGCTGCCCAGGGAGCTTCCGCGGCCGCTCCCGCTGCAAGCTCACGGCCCGCTAACTTGTGGCTCGTAATTTCGCCTCGAAGGGAGGAGGCGGCTCAGATTCGATTTGAGCGGGAACTCAGGCAACTGGTCCAACTAACCGGCAAGGGCACCTACTACCAGCTTCTGGGAGTCACGGCCGAATCTCCGAGCAGCCTGGTCAAGAAAAACTACTACTCGCTGGCCCGCAAATTCCATCCGGATAGTCACGTGGGTAACCGCGAGTTGATTACGCCGCTCAAGAATCTGATGGTCGTTATCGCGGAAGCTTACAGGACGCTCGCGAACGAGGACAAGCGGGCCGCCTACGACAAATCCCTGGCGAGTGTCCGCGGTTTTGCCATGCATCGAGAAAAGACCGGAACCGAAGAATCCCTTGAAGAGTGGTTTAAGCGCGCTAACGAATGTCTGCGCGCGAAAAATTTCGTTGGATCAATTGTCTGGTTGCGTAAATGCGTCGAAACCGCGCCGGAGCAGGCTTTGTACCATGCCATGCTGGCGCGCAGCCTCGGGACCCTTCCCCAATACCGCAACGAGGCCATCGAACAGTTCCAGAAAGCAATCCAACTCGATCCATGGAGGGAATCGGTCTACGTTGCGTTCGCCGAACTGTTCGAGTCAATGCAACTCCCGGGACGCGCACGCGCGGTTTATTCCAAGCTGCTCGAAATCAGCCCGACGCATGCCAAGGCTCGCGAGCGCCTTGCCGCACTGGAACCCCAGCACAAAGAAGAGAAACCTTCGCCCCTGATCTCCCACTTGTTCCGCAAGAAAAGCTGAATCCAATAGCTGATTTCACACGAGAACCACGAACCGATCACAGCAAATTTCAGCTGCCTTCTAGCTCGTTGTGGCAGGTCATTACAAGCGCTGCGAGAGCGAAGCTTTCTGATGGATAACGCAGGCAATGAAGGATCGTTTTGCTAAGGTTCCCTTCGCCTTAGACCAGCACAGGGGCGAGTACTTCGCCCACTTTCCGTGCCAGCGTTTTTGGCGAGAACGGCTTTTGCAGGAATGCCAGTCCACGTTCCAGAACTCCGTGACGCACGATGGTGTCATCCGTGTAACCGGAAACGTACAACACCTTCATTTCCGGGCGCGATGCGGAAAGGCGAGACGCCAACTGAGCCCCACTCATACCCGGCATAATCACATCGGTCACCATCAAATGAATCGGACCCGGATGGCTTTCAGACATTCGTATGGCTTCCGCCGGGGTCTTGGCCGCCAGGATTGCGTAGCCAAATGCCTCCAGGGACCGGCGCGTGACCTCCAGCAGAGGCACCTCATCTTCGACGATCAGAATCGTCTGCAATCCCCCTTCTATTTTCTCCGGCACGTCGCTCGGCGCCGCGGTTACGAGCTCTGGACTCACGCAGGGAAGATAGATCTTGAAGCTCGAACCGATCCCAACCTCGCTATAAACCCACACGGACCCGCCGCTCTGCTTCACGATTCCATAGACGGTACTTAAGCCAAGTCCTGTGCCCTTGCCAAACTCCTTGGTCGTAAAGAAGGGCTCGAACATGTGGGCTTTCGTGTCCGCGTCCATGCCGCAGCCGGTGTCGGTTACCGATAGCATCACGTGCGGACCCTTCCGCGTAGATGGGTGCTGGAGGGCATAGTCTTCGTCGATTTCCACATTGGAAGTTTCAATGGTGAGCTTGCCCCCCGGAGGCATGGCGTCGCGCGCATTCACGGCCAGGTTCATGATGATTTGTTCGAGCTGCCCGGCATCGGCTTTCACCAGTCCGAGCGTGGGGTTCGAGATGACCACCAACTCAATGTCCTCGCCGATGAGCCGCTGAAGCAGCTTTTCCGCACCCGCGATAACTGTGTTGAGGTCGAGGACTTTAGGCTGGAGCACTTGCTTGCGGCTGAAGGCGAGAAGCTGCCGCGTCAACAACGCGGCGCGATCGCCTGCTTTCTGGATCTCCTCAATACTCTTGCGCTGGGGATCATCCAGACTCAGACGATCCAGCAAAAGGCCGGTGTAGCCCAGAATGACTCCCAGTAAATTGTTAAAATCGTGGGCCACGCCTCCTGCCAGTTGTCCCACCGCTTCCATCTTTTGCGCCTGGCGAAGCATCGCTTCCAGGTTTTTGCTTTCGGTAACGTCCCGGGCGACGACTGAGACACCAATCACCCGGCCATCCGAATTTTCGATCGGTGAAAGTGTTATGGATACGTGGATGCGCGTTCCATCCTTTTTTACGCGGATCGTTTCAAGGGGTTCCACGGCTTCGCCGCGCTGTACCCCTTTCAGGAGCATTAGGGTTTCCGTCTCGCGGTCAGGAGGCGAAATAAACAGGATCGAGCGTCCCACGGTTTCCGCGGCCGGGTACCCATAGATTCGCTCCGCGCCGTGATTCCAGGAAAGAACGATTCCTTCGGGGGTGAGACTGATAATGGCATCGTGCGATGACTCGACGACAGCGACCAGGCACGACATATCATATTCGCGTTTTTTACGTTCCGTGATATCGCGGATCGCCGCCGTCACCAGAACTCCATCCACACCATCCAACGGACTCAGCATGATTTCGATCGGAAACTCGCTTCCATCTTTTCGACGTCCAACGAGTTCAATACCCATGCCGATCTGCTGCGCCACCGACTCCGCCGCCGTACGTGTGCCGTCGGCGATCATCCGTTCCGCGAAGCCCTGCGGAATGATGTTCTTTACCACCTGCCCTATCAGTTCATCGCGGTGGTATCCGAACTGTTTCTCCGCCTGAAGATTCAGGAGGACGATCTCCCCGTGCTGGTTCACCACCACCATCGCGTCGGGAGCCGCTTCAAGTAGCCCGCGGTACACCCCCTCCAGGACCCTGCGCTCAACCGCATAGCGTAGAGATCGCAAAAGCCCGCGCGTCTCGATCTGGCCCTTGACGAGATAGTCTTGCGCGCCTTCCTGTAAGGCCTGAGCGGCTAGCGACTCGTCGTCCATGCCC
>Ga0224550_1000005_pt1 | contig 41344 bp, 36 predicted proteins | sample 714P31014metaG_FD_179905 | JGI IMG/M metagenome (GOLD analysis project Ga0224550, IMG submission 179905) | Peat soil microbial communities from Stordalen Mire, Sweden - 717 P3 10-14 | ecosystem: Environmental > Terrestrial > Soil > Wetlands > Peat | place: Sweden: Norrbotten County, Stordalen...
ATCCAGGTGTCTGCCATGGGAAGCGTCAGAGTTAGGGCTGCGCTGCGGACTCCGGGCAGCGCCTCTGTGCGCTGCACGAGTTGCTCATAGAACGCTGCTTTTTTTTCGTCCGTGTCATAGCGCGCGGACGGCAAAGCAATGTTCATGGTGAGAAGGTTGGACGTTTTAAATCCTGGATCGACCCGGTAAACGCGAGCCAGACTCTGGATCAACAGCGTCGCGCCAATCAGCAGGACGATGGACAGAGCCACCTGTCCCGCGACCAACAGGCCGCGCGGGCCAAAGCGCCGCATGCGTCTTGAGCCCGCCGCGCTTGCCGCCTCTCCGCTTCCGCGCAGGACATCGGCCAGGTCCGCACGGGACGCGGCGAGCGAAGGGAGCAGACCGAACAGCACTCCTGTGAGGACCGAGAGCCCCACTGCGAATGCCAGAACCGTGCTGTCCATCTGGATTTCGCCGGTCCGCGGCAGATCAACAAAAGTCATACTTCTGATGGCGCGCAAACTGAGTACGGCAAATCCTAAGCCCAACGCGCCGCCCATGGACGACAGCAACAGACTCTCGACGAGCAGTTGTGCGACGATGCGTCCGCGGCCAGCTCCAATTGCCGCGCGCACGGCAAATTCCCGTGCCCGGGAAGTTGCGCGCGCCAGCTGCAGGCTTGCTAGGTTTGCGCAGACGATCAGCAAAACAAACCCGACCGCGCCGAACAGCATCCATAGTTCCGGGCGTATGTCTGAAACGAGTGCCTCTTTGAAGGGCTGCACGCTTTCAGGCGAGTCGGGCTTAGTATCCAGCATTCCCGGATGAGCCGCCGCGTACTGACTATTCAGCACCACCAGTTCAGCAGTTGCTTTGTGAATATCCAAATGCGGTTCTAGACGGCCAAATACGCTCAGGATCGGACTAAGGGGCCTGCCTTCAGGGGCAATTACCGACCACTCCGACGGCTTCGTCAGCCACACATCCACACCTGAGAACGGAAATTGGAAGCCGGATGGGAGCACGCCGATGATGGTGTGCAGCTGGGCTGCAAGCGTGATTGTCTTTCCCAAGATCGACGCGTCTGCGCCGAACCGGCGACGCCACAGTTCGGCGCTGATCATCGCCACTGCGGGCGCGCCAGTCTTGTCTTCTTCCGGAAGAAAACTGCGTCCCTGCAAGGGGCTTACACCCAGAACGTGGAGGAAGTTGGCTGAGACCCGCGCGCCCTTCAATACTTCCGGCTCGGCAACGCCAGACAGCGCCAATTGTTCAGGACCGACCGCGTAGGCTCCGATCTCCGTGTAGGAGCGGCTTGCAACTCTCATCTCGTCGAATCGTATTGACGTGGCTCCGTCCGCAATGAGCACCACCCGGTCCGGGTCGGAATAATCGAGTGGCTTGAGTAGGACCGCGTGGATGACGGAGAACATTGCGGTGTTGGCTCCGATGCCGAGGGTGAGCGTGACCAAGGCAACGGCGGTGAATCCTGGGTTCTTGCGCAACTGCCGCAGCGCGTAGCGAAGATCCTGCACGAAGCCGTTCATGCATGCACGTCCGCCATGAGTTTTTTCAGTTCTTCTTCCGCCACCACCTTGCCGTCGAACAGATGCACTTCGCGTTCGGCGTGTTTGGCGAAGCGCGGATCATGCGTCACCATGCAGATTGTCGCTCCCTCGCGATGCAAATTATGAAGCAATTCCATGACTGCCTCGCCGTTGCGAGAATCCAGATTTCCGGTAGGCTCGTCCGCCAGCAGGATGGAAGGATGTCCGCCCAGAGCACGGGCTACCGCGACACGCTGTTGTTGTCCACCAGAAAGTTGGGAAGGATAGTGACGCACGCGATGCGCCATGCCGACGCGTTCGAGCGACTCCATCACTCGCTTCTTGCGATCGGCGGTTGGCATTCTCTGGCGGTAGGTGAGCGGCAGTTCCACATTCTCGTAAACCGTGAGATCGCCAATCAGATTGAAACTCTGAAAGATGAATCCAATTTCCTGATTGCGGATGCGGGAGCGCTGGGCAAAGTCGAGATTCTCGGCCGGTTGGCCGTTCAGCTGATATTTCCCTGCCGTTGGAGTGTCGAGCAAACCGATAATCGAGAGTAGCGTGGACTTGCCGCATCCCGATGGTCCCGACATGGCGACGTACTCCCCTTTTCGAATCGCCAAATGAACTCCAGAGAGCGCATGAGTTTCGACCTCATCCGTATAGAATACTTTCGTGAGGTCTTCGATCTGGATGAGCGGCTGTTCTGCATCGGTCATAAGTGTGCCTCATTCATGGCTGCGTTCAATCGAGCCGGATACGGTCAGTGTTATCGGAGCGCGACATGTCAGACAGAATAACGGTGTCGCCTTCGTGCAAGCCTGCAAGAACCTGAATCGAATTCACGGAGACGCGTCCGACTTTTACGGGAACACGAACAGCGCCTTTGCCGTCGGCATCAAGTTTGAACAGGGTGATTGTGCTGTTCTCTTGACCGAAGGCCGGACGGCCAACATAAAGGACATTATCGAGCCGCTCCAGGTCGATGGTTCCATCGACGCTTAAGTCAGGGCGAACTCCCTTCGGGAGTTCTCCGGTGATCGTTACATCCACGGTAACGGTTCCGTTCTGAACAGCTGGATCGATGCGCATCACCGTACCGGAGACTGTTCCATTGTGCGTGTCGACCTGCGCCGGCTGCCCGATCTGCACGTCTCGGGCTTGCGTCTCGGCCACCTTTAGCTCGGCGATCAGATGGTCCGGTTGCACCACTTTCGCCAGCATCGTGCCCGGCAAGACATGTTGGCCCACCTGCAACGGCAGATCCACCAGAACGCCTTCAATTCCCGCGTGAACCTTCAGCGCTGCCAACTGCTTCTGCTTGAGTTCGGCGAGAGCGCGGATCTGATCCACTTTGGCCTGCTGTTCGGCAAGTTGCGACTGAATCGCCTTTTGGTTGATATCCAGCCGTTCATCCTCAATGTCGTTTCGCGTGGTCAACTCGTCAGCTTTACCCTTTGAAGCTTTGTAGGCGAGGCCGGAAATCACGCCGAGATCGTAGAGTGCTTTGTCGGTTTCCGACTGTAACTTCGCCTGGCTGTAATCTGCGGTCACCGTCGCAGCCCCGGCTTTTTGGTTCATCAGGTCGCTCTGCAGCTTGACTCGCAGACTCTGATATTCGGCTTCGGCGGCTTTCAATTGGAGCTTGGCATCGAGCGCAGCCTGCTCCACTTGGGGATTACTCATCTCCAGCAAAATGGTTTCTGCCTTCACCTGGGAACCGGGCAGCATCCGGATGCGAACCACGGTAGCCTCCGTCTCTGCGGGTATTTGACGGGTGAACTCCTGGCTGGGAATGAGGGAGCCGAGCCCTCGAACCCGGCGGAGCATCGGACCGCGCTTCACGGTGTCGGTCCACACGGTAGTGCGTTCGACCTCGGGCGCCGCCGGCTTCAGCCGCGACACTCCGATGGTTACACCTGCAAGGAGCACGCTGCCGACGGCCGCCAAGACGATTTGCCGGCGGCGCTTCTGGCGCTTAAATTCAGGTCGCGCAATATCCATCGCTAAAGATTATGCACGTGTCAGGCCACGGCTCAAAGATAGCTATCCCATTCAAAAGGCTACCAGTAACGCTTCGGGGAGATTGCGGTGGGCCTCAAGAGTGTCCGCCGACAAAAGCCCAGTGTCCATAACCGGACAGCGCACTCACACCAGCAGACTAATTTGCCCGCAATGTATTCGCCGGATCGACGCCGCACGCCACCATCGCTACACCTCCCAGCACCGCGATCACGCCGAGATACGTGACCGGTCGAGGCCCGACACACCGAACAGCAGCGTGACGAGAGCCTGACTCGCAGCCACTGCTCCACTCAGCCCGATCGCGACACCAGGACCGGCCAGCATCATGCCCCGGCGAATGGCCGGGGCGAAGGTTTTGGCGCGTGTCGCGCGCAGTGCCGCCCGTACCCCGATCTCGCGCATTCGCTCGGTGACACTGCCAGATAAGACACCATAAATTCCTGTCGCCGCGAGGGCCAGCGCTACCAAACCGAATGCTTCAAACAGAATCAGTACAAACGTCGTTGGCCCGCCGATGCGGCCAGCAAATCGTCCATGGTGGCGACCCGTATGATCGGCTGATCCTTGTCCACAGACCAGATCGCCTTTCTAACGGCGGGCAAGTGCCGCCGCGTCACCACGTGCCCTGGCCACCAGCGACAGCGTGCCGTCTGTCCAATGCCACTGCGTGGTTGTAATGTACACCGCATCGGGTTCGCTCATGGCCAGCGACATGCTTCACGTCACCGGCCACTCCAACAATGGTATACGTCGTGCCGATTTGGCCGCCGACGTGAACCCGCTCCCCAATTGGGTCTTGATCGGGGAACTTGCGCTTCGCCAACGACTTGCTGATCAGAATGGTCTCGGGCGTGCCAGCCACATCATGAGAGTCGAGAACCCGGCCGCGACGGAGCGGGTTGCCGATCGTTTCGAAATGGCCCGGAGTCACCGCAGGTCGAAATACCGGGCGCGCGACCCTCGGGATTTTCATTCTCGAACCGCGCGCCATATACGTCAGAATCGCCGCTCAGCGGCAATTGGCTGGTGAACGCCACCGCGGTGACGCCGGGAACCTGGCGCACCGCGTCAAGAGCTTGCTCGAAGAACCGGTGGCAGACGCGCATCAATGGTAGAGCACATCGGTAGTGCTCGTCGGCTCAGGCGCAGTGCATCGAACGATTATTACCGAGAAGTGAGGTGCCAAAGTAGGGGACCAAAACAATGCAGTAGCATTGAGAGGAGAGAGAAGTCGTGTGGTAGGATGCACTTACGAGCGATGTAGGCGCGTAGCTCAGTTGGTTAGAGCGCTACCTTGACACGGTAGAGGTCAGGAGTTCGAGTCTCCTCGTGCCTACCATATTTTTCTTAGCGTTAGCGGTAATCACGTGTTTTTCTCCACCCAGCCTCCACCCAGGATTCAGTTTACTGCGCCGGTCGGCGGCGGTTGCAAGAAAGCCGCCAGCGCTTGTCCTTGCGCCACCAATCGATCTTCGGGCACGCTGTGAGCGTACAGCTGCAGCATTGTCTTGACGTTCGAGTGATGGAGCAAAGTCTGTACAGTCTTCGGATCGGTCTTGCTGCGAACTAGAAACGAAGCCAGACTGTGGCGAAGGTTGTGAAAACCAAACCGATGGGGATCATCCGTCGCGAGCACGCCCGCCATTCACCGCTGCTGGCCGGAGATAGTCTTCGACCAGCATGTTCGCACACCGTGGCTTTTTCCCTTTGAGCCTGAAGCTGGGACCCAGTCAGATTAAATTCGGCAAGTTCATCTTCTATCCATCCTATAAATCGCTTGAGGTCGTCAAATTTCTTAAATCGTAAAAGTTAAAGATATCGGCCAGGCCGAGGGGTGTTCCCTTGTCTCTCCTCGGGTTGCGTCCATCATTGGATCAAACTCAGCTGACGCTCTGATGCCATAAGCCAGCCTCCCACAAGCAAAAACTCAAAAGCGTTGAAGCGATGCGGGAGCGGGCCCGACCCGTCCCTCAAGATTGCCATGAGCGGTGCAACGGCACTCGATTCGACCGCAGTCGGCGAAGTGGAATTGGCTCGCTTCATCGTCGCTGGACTCTTCGACCGCAATTTCTTGATTAGTGCGATGGCGAAAGTCGGCGAGCAAATCATAGGCCCCGCGCGCGTTTTGCCCACAACCGTCGCGACTAACTAATCAGTCCCGTGATGGGCCCTGATGAGTAATGATTGGCGCTGCTCCCTTGGTCCCGAACTATGAAAATACAAACTCCAAGTGCTTTATCTGGTGTCGCTTAGGAGCCCGCAAACCACCTTTTCTCTCGCTCAGTTGTACCGAAGTTGTACCGACACTGAATGTCTCGATGGTAATTCTCTTGCTCTGACCCAACGTTAGCGCCGTGAAACGGCGTCGCCCTGTTGGATCACGTTGTAATTACAAGGCAGCAGTCGCACTGCAACGCCCTGCAAGGAGCGGCAGCGAGGACAATGAAAGCAATCCGGATTCGTTGATCTACAGCAGTTCTTTCTGCCGTTTCGCCTGGTCCATCTTCAAACCGCCGTATCCCTTCCGCCAGCGGTAGAACGTCTGGATGGTGAGGCCGCTTCCTTGCAAGCTTGTGGAGTGGTTTTTCCGTTGGCAATGCTGACTTCAATCTGAAGCAGCATCGTCACGACTTGCTCTGGCTTGAGCATGACCCGCTTTTCCTCCAAGTGGATTCTCTCTCATTCCACTCGGTACAAAAATCACCGGTCACGTCAGTCGTGGCACCCTACAAATTTCTGTTTCTCGGCACGGGCTTTGAGTTGTTCGTAGGCAAGGCAATTCCCGAAGGCCACCGAGAGATGTGCTTTGTCCGTGGCATAGGAAATCTAACTCTACATGAGCGACCTGTTCAGCGAGCGTATTGCGGGAGGGATGTGGATGGGTATCCCGCCCTCGAAATCTGGTCAGGAAGTGAGCTTCCCATGTCTTCGACCGAGTTTAACCGGAGAAAAAGCCGCCAGTGCCGATCCAGAACTTCGCGAGAAATTTAAGATTCTTCTTGTAAGTACGGGTGACCGTATATTCCTTTCCGCCGTTTATCTGCAGACCATATTCTCCCGTCGAATACGGTCTGATCCCTTCCACAAACGCCGCATTCACCAAAACCGAGCGATGGATGCGAATGAGCCCGTAGGGCCCGAGTTTCTCTGCTACCACCGAGATTGGTTCATGAAGCAGATACGAATCCGTGGCCCGTTGCAGCAACACGTAGTTTCCCTGAGCCAGAACCGAGACTACGTCGCCCAGATGGATAAAGAGAATGTTTCCCCTGACTTTGATGGCCACCCGAAGAGACCGTAGCTTCGCAAGCGCCGGCAACCTCGGGAGAGGCTCCGTCAATCTCGCTGTTTTTTCCCCCGCGTCGCGTGCGATCACCAGGGCTGCATACGACTGCTGCGACACGCGTTCAACGAGAGAATCGCTAGCGCCTTCTGGACTCGAGACTGCATATCCGGCCTGACCCATCTTCAGAGTGTTCATCGTGGTGTCCTACATTACGGGCTCAGCTGTTCCATCCGACCACCTGCCGGCAGGAACCATGAACACGTCGATTGGTTCCGGAGCGCCACTGAACTGTGGATTCAGCATGACGGGAGACTTTGGCAGATCTGCACCCCAGACAGCACCGTCCATGAGTGGAGTGTAAAACATCAGGTGAGCCATCCAGTGGTGGTCGCCATCATCGGTAAGGTACTGGTCTTTCGACATCATGTAGCTCATGCCTCCAGGCTCCAGGGGCGGGAGTTCTTTTTTCTCGTATGCGGCTTTGAGAGCATCAATGACCTGCGCTTTTGACTTCCCAGCCAGAATCATCTCCGTCCTCTTGTAGGTAAGCGGCAGGACGGATCGCGCGGCCGGCGGATTAAAGCAAAGCGGACCTCGAATTTTGGGATTCAAAAAATTTATAGCAAAATCACCATCGAAAGGGGACATCCACCCTCGCTCCACAACGCATACGAAACCATTTTTTCCTTTGACGGCGGTTTCATAGCCGTGTCGCCCCAGAACCAAGACCTCGGCATCGCGTGCGATGGCGTCTGGGGCTGCGCTTCGTGCCAAAGCGATTTCCGCATTACGATCCGTCATGAGGTATTGCTCGATGGGAGCCATCCTCGGATACGGAATTTGCCGATCCTGAGCCCGCGCCTGCCAGGGCCCGTCCGAGATAAGAATCAGCGCGAAGCTCAGAGAAGCAATCGTCTGGAATCTGTTTTGGTTCATCAGTTCCTCCCGTGCTGAGTGAATCTCACCGCAGTTGCCGTTAAGAGGGACAGGTGAGAGTCTTCCGTCCATCAGGCCCTCGCTCGCTCTTGCCTCGACGTACCCGCGTCGATAATGAATTCGCGCGCAGCCTACGAACCGGTTGGTATGTAACAAATATCAACCGCTTGTTGCAACTGATGCGATCAGCCTCGCTTGCGGTTGCCCGGCGGGCGAAGGGACCTCAGCCAGTCCACGATGTTTCTGATCCCCGCTTTCATCACTTTCGGATCCTGAGCATTCTTTGCCAGCGAGCCATAGCCTTCGACCATTGCGATCAGTAAGCCAGCGGCGTCAGTGGGTTCCACGTCGCGGCGAACGCTTCCTTGGGTCTGGCCCTCTCGCAAAACGGAGGCAACGGCCTCGCGCCAGGCATGGAAGACTATCGCCAGCCGCTTCCGGAATCCCGCGTCAAGAGGAGACATTTCCTGCGCCAGATTGTTCAGGGGACAGCCGCCCCGTACAACCTCGGGCCGAACGGATATACCTTGAACAATGCCGATCAAAGCGTCGATAGGGTCCTTGACGCTCTGTAGAGGCCGCAACCACGTGCCGCGGACGTCGGGGGCGATGACCTCTTCGACGACGGCGTATCCCAAGGCTTCCTTGCTTTGGAAGTGGTAGTACAGCGCTCCCTTAGTGACGCCAGCTGAGGCCAGGATTGTGTCCAGGCTGGCACTCTGGAAACCCGATCTGTAAACCTCGCGGAATGCCGCCTGCAGCAAGCGCTCCCGCGTATACTCAGGATCGCGCAGCCTAGTCGCTCTGCGTTTCGAATTCTTGCCTGCTGCCAACATACCAACCAGTATGTATGGTAACTATCAGAGCGTCAAGAGAGATCTATCACGCGCTCAACAATATGAAAATCCATCGTGCGTTCCGTCGCACTTATTGAATTGCGTAGGCAGGCCCTGGTGATCATGACTCGTAGTGTTGCCCCGCCCGATTATTAGATTGGCTTCTTCGTGACCGCTTGACATACCGACCAGTATGTATGTTAATCAGCTGAAAGTCAATCACAATTTGAGCGGCCTGACTTTTGGCTTCTGACGTTCTCGAATTTCGTAACCTCTCGCCAATGTGTATGAGAAGTTGGAGAAACAGTCGCTCTAGCCGTCTTGGGATCGTCCCAGGATTTTGTCGGTCCGCCAATCGTTTTCGAACTCTGAAGTGTTGGGCCTGTTGTCTCACGTAATCGTTGTGAACGTGGAACACCACATGCTCACTCAGTTCTGACTCAGCAGGAATTTGTGAAGTCGTGAGCCAATTCTGCTCTCAATTGCACACTAACTGTCCGAGCGCCGAGCGGTACCTGACGTAAATCGCCAGTCATCTCGGCACCACGACTTTACCGGAGGAAAAGAGGACATATGAGTACGCTTAGACAGTTGCGGAATTTCTGGATACTGTGGGTTACGACGATTATTCTGGCTTGCCTCAGCAATGCAGTCGCTCAACAGAGCTACACAGTTACCGATTTGGGCGATCTGAACAACGGGAATTTAGGTTGTGCCATGGGCGTCAATGATCGCGGGTGGACGGAGATCATGTATGGGACCCAAGACCCAGAACAAACCGGGCCCCTTGTAAATGGGCGGGCGGGGATAAACGTCGAAGGACTCAAGATCGAACTCGGCACGCTCGGAGGAAAGAACAGTTGGACCAACTATAACGGGATCAACGAGCGCGGCGAAGCGGTCGGTTTGGCCGAAACATCGGTTCCAGACCCGAACGGCGAGGACGTTTGCGAGTTCGGCACACACCTTACGTGTCGTCCGTTTCTTTGGAAAAACGGCCACATGCGCGCTCTCCCGACACTGGGCGGAAATAACGGGCAGGCGAGCGGGATCAATAAAAGTGGACAAATCGCAGGATATGCGGAAAACGGTATCGTGGACTCCACATGCCCGCCTAACACAACTAATAATAGGATTGACCTGCCGGTGTTGTGGGAAAAAGGCAAAGCCCAACCTCTTCCTACGGTGGGTAGCGATCCAGACGGGGTCGCGTGGGGCATCAACAATCAAGGCCAAGCCGTAGGCTACTCGGGAACCTGCATCGCAGCGAATCACGCCGTATTGTGGGAAAACGGCACTGCCATCCCGCTTCCTGACCTCGGAGTTCCGGGCGCCAGTCAGGGCATCGCCATTAACGATCAGGGCCAAATTGTTGGGCAAGTCTATAGCGCGGACGGCACAACCGCCTATGGCGCTCTTTGGCAGAACCAAGGGCAGAACTACACAATCACAAGCCTCAACACTCTGCCGGGAGATTTTTACTCCTTCGCCGAAGGCATTAACAACCAGGGCCAAGTGGTGGGGAGCACTCAGCTTGAGAATGGCGACTGGTCCCATGCCTTCATCTACCAGAACAGCGTGATGACCGACCTTAACACGCTGTTTCCCGCAAGTTCCAACCTCTACGCAACCATGGCGAACTCGATCAACGAGAGCGGACAAATCTCGGGCATGGCAACGGTACTCAGCGGGCCGAATGCGGGCAAGGTCCACGCCTTTCTGGCAACCCCTGTAAACCAAAGCATAGGCACGTCGGTTTCAGAGGTCGCACGTACGCATCCGAAAATCACTTTGCCCGCGAATGTTGGCAAACAGATTTTGCGGAGATCCGGACTCGGCCAATTCGGGCGATAGAGGCATTTATTTTCGGAGGCTTTCGCACCATGCATTCCAGCTATATGTTGCGCGAAGGCGCAAGGCCGGAGATTGTGCGGGACAACATGGGTCACGCGAATATCGCGTGACCCAGAATGTTTACGGCAAGAGCTGGTGGGAAGAGCGAGTGGATGCGGTCACCCAAGCTGTCGAAGCCGTAACCAATGCCGCTCAAAATGCCGAGAAAGAAGAGAAAAAGAATCAGCCTGAATCCGTCAGCAACGAATGGGTGCCCCCTTTGGCTGCCCCAGCAAGAGGCCAGAATCACAAGTTGTTGGTGACCGACCCGACACATAGGTGACAGGTCGTACCGGACACGTAGGTTACACTTTTTCCCCTTTTGCGGGGGGAAGTGGATGCCTTGGAAGGAGTGTTTCGGTCATGGATGAAAGACTGCAGTCTGTGGCGCGGCGGTTGGCCGTTAATTACAAAGTAATACGACAGCGTCGTGAGGCCGGCAGCGTCAAACAAGACGTTCGCTCTCCACTTGCCATCGCGATCCAGTTGTACGGGCATAGCTACGCCTAAAGTCGTAGTTACCACTTGCTTTATCTGGTGTCGCTTAGGGAACAGCGCGCCGTTTTTCTCTCGCTCAGTTGTACCGAAGTTGTACCGAAGAAGAAGATGCTCGGTCTGTTCGCCAAAACTCAGTCGAATTTCGCGATGCTAGATCAGGCTGAGTTGTGTTCCCCGGCTTCTCGGGTGCGTAGTTCTTCGTTGGCCAAGCAGCACGCTACAGGAAGTCGTCGGCCATCGTGAAATATTCCAAGTTTTCCCCGCGTCGAGCCCCACCGACTGCCGATCCGGCACCGTCTCCATCTCTAGAAGTTAACAACAGTCGCAGATCAGAACTTCTGATTTGACACGGCACTGTATTTCTGCAAGTATCGAAACATGCCAGTAGCACAATCAAAGAGATCTATTGAAAAAGTGGCCAAATACGCCGATATGTTTTCAGCGATGGGCACTGAACCTCGCCTTCGGATCATGCAATTGCTCCTATCTGCGCATCCTGATGGCCTAGTGGTTGGTGAGATTCAGCAAGAACTCGATATTCCCAATTCGACCCTGTCGCACCATCTCGACAAGCTGAAGGCAGAAGACCTCGTACACGTAGAGCGTGAGAGCACTTTCCTGCACTACACCGCCAACACGGAAGCGCTCCAGGAACTTCTGCAATTCCTCTACGCCGAGTGCTGCACTCGAAATAAGGCCGTCAAACCCCAAGATATCGTCCAACTTTGTAAATAGGAGGAGGGATCAATGGGCACCACCGACCTAAAGGAAGTCGTTAAAGAAAAATATGGCCAGGCAGCTTTGAGAGTGAGGACCGGCGGAAGTAGTTGCTGCGGAGCGACCGCGACAAGCGCGTCGGGTTGCGACCCGATCACCTCCAATCTGTATGACTCTTCCCAAGCCGGACAGATCCCTGAGGAGGCCATGCTCGCATCGCTAGGGTGCGGCAATCCAACTGCATTGGCGAAGTTGAATCCGGGAGAAGTGGTTCTCGATCTCGGTTCGGGCGGCGGGGTCGATGTCCTGCTTTCGGCGAAGCGGGTCGGGATCACCGGCAAGGCTTACGGTCTCGACATGACGGATGAGATGCTCGCGCTTGCGAATGACAACAAGCGCAAAGCCGGCGCTCAGAACGTAGAGTTCCTAAAAGGTGAGATCGAGCATATCCCTTTGCCGGATAACTCGGTCGACGTGATTATCTCGAATTGCGTGATCAACCTTTCAGCCGACAAAGACCGAGTGCTTAGCGAGGCGCTCCGAGTCTTGAAGCCGGGTGGGCGCTTTGCGGTATCCGACGTTGTCACTCGTGGCGAGATGCTGCCCGAGATTCGACAAAATGTGCTTCTTTGGGTTGGGTGTGTTGCAGGTGCCCTCGAAGAGAACGAATATCGCACCAAGCTCGCCTCTGCTGGCTTCGAGAAAATCGAGATCGAACCAACCAGAATTTATCGCATCGAGGACGCTCGCGAGTTTCTTTCCGGCCAAAACATCGACGTGGATGCGATTGCGCCGCAGGTTGACGGCAAGTTCATGAGTGCTTTCGTTCGGGCCGTGAAGCCGCACTGGGGAGTTTCCGATCCGGCTAACGCTCCTGGGACGGCTGAAGAAATAAAGCGAGCTTACCGTGATGCCTTTGTGACTCTAGAACGCCGCATCGGTCTATTCCTCCGTCTTCCGCTCGCCACCATCAGCAAGCTTGCTATCAAGAAAGAAATCGACAAAATCGGCGACCAATGAAATTCAACCTGCGTGTCAGACTCACGGCTGAATTCTTAGGTAGCGCATTTCTGGTTGCTGCCGTGATCGGCTCGGGCATTACGGGCGAACGGTTGGCGGGTGGGAACGCCGCCATTGCTTTGCTTGCGAACACGATTGCGACTGGCGCAGCGTTGGTCGCTCTCATTCTTACGTTTGGGCCGATTTCAGGCGCACACCTGAATCCAGCCGTTACGCTTGCCGATGCACTGGAGCACGGGATTCCTTGGTCCGAAGCAGTGGCTTATATGCTTGTCCAATGCGCGGGAGGACTTGTCGGAGCGATCAGCGCACATCTGATGTTTGATCTGCCCTGGTATTCGCTCTCCTCACACTTCCCGGCATGGGTGGGCATTGGTTCTGAGCGAGTTCGTCGCAACATTCGGACTGCTGTCGGTAATTTGGGGTTGCTCGCGACTGCGCTCAGGAGCGGTGCCCTTTGCTGTTGCGAGCTATATCATTGCCGCCTACTGGTTCACGGCGTCAACCTCTTTTGCAAACCCAGCAGTCACAATCGCCCGCTCCTTGTCTGACACCTTTGCCGGGATTCTACCGTCAGACGTTCCATTGTTTATCGTGGCACAGATCGCGGGCGCCTTAAGTGCGACCTTCTTGTTTCGTTGGCTAGTCCCGAACTTGGCGGCGTATGCAGACAGGGTAGTCGTGCCTCATTCCTCCGCGCGCGAACCTAGAGAAATCAGTTAGGTTCTCGATTGCCAGGAACCATCGCGTAACCGCCGTAATCTGTAACTTTTCACTTCCTGTTGCGTCTAACTCGCAGTGGCAGCTACACTAACGACGTTGAAACTAGTGCAAAAAGTCGCTGTTGTCGCTCTGGCGGGATTGTTCGCCGGGCTGCCGGTGATGGCATGTATCGTGCCCAATGCGGCGATGACGGCGGCGGAGCGGGAGTGTTGTAAGAAGATGGCGGGACAGTGCGGGGACATGGGGATGGCAAAATCCCATCCTTGCTGCCAGACAACCGCTACTCCTGCGGACTTTCACGCTCTGAAGACCGCCTCTTCGCAATTGCATCATGTCGGGTTGGTTCTATTGCACGCGCTTCCCCCAACGTCCCAGACCGACACATACTCCTCGCTGGCACAAAGGTCATCGCGAGTTTCGTGCACACATAGTCCGCCAGGATTAGAGTCTCTAGCCACAACAATCCTAAGAATCTAATCGTCTTTCCTCTGAGTTGTTAACGCATTCGTGCGTCCGCACGTTCGTGCGCCTACAAACTTGTGTCTGTTTGCGGAGGAAAGATGCAATCCACTTATTTGTCCCGAAGTCTCTTCGGGTGCACTCGTATTTCGTCCGTCACTGCGCTGCTGTTCTTCGGAACGCTATCCCTTGCCGGAAATGCTGGCGCGCAAGAGCCCGTAAATCCGCAGAGGCGGATTTCTGAATCGCCCGGCATGGCCGGGCACCCTGGAATGGCCACGTCTTTGCGTGAGCTAATTCAAGAGGCAGAGCAGAAGAACCCTCAGATTGCGGCCTCGTTTCACGCGTGGCAGGCGTCACGAAATGTTCCCAAGCAGGCCTCGGCTCTGCCCGAGACCGAACTCTCGGTGCAGCAGTTCAGTGTGGGCAGCCCACGACCTTTCGCTGGCTACAGCAACAGCGATTTCGCCTACATCGGGTTCGGGGCGTCGCAGGACATCCCCTACCCGGCCAAACGGCAGTTGCGCGCCCAAGTCGCAGAACACGAGGCGGACTCCATGGAAGCGCAAACCGAGTCAACGCGCAGAGCAGTCGTCGGAAATCTCAAGATGGTTTACTTCCGCCTAGCCTACATTCAGCAGACACTCGGAATTCTACAGAGAAGCGACGCGCTACTGAATCAGGTACAAGAGGCCTCCGAGGCACGCTACCGCGTAGGCCAGGGCAATCAACAGGATGTGTTGAAAGCTCAGTTGCAGAACACCAAGATTCTGCAAGAGATCGCACACCACCATCAGGAAGAAGGACTGCTTGAAGCCCAGATCAAGCAGGTCTTGGGACGACCGCAGGAGTCCGCGGACATCGTTGCCGAGACCCTCCTTTTCCGATCTCTTCCGTTCACCGCAGCCGAGCTTCTGCAGAGGGCTCGCGAGCAGAATCCCAACGTGCACTCAAAGCAGGCCTCCATTCGGCAGCAAGAAACCCAGGTGGAACTGGCGCACAAGAATTTTCGCCCGGACTTCAATGTGCTGTACGCCTACGAGCACACCGGGAGTCAGACCCGCGACTACTACATGGCGACGTTCGGCATTCGGCTGCCCAATCGCGGGCGCCAGAAGGCCGAACTGGCGGAAGCGCAGGAGAACCAGGAGCGCGCGCGGCAAGAGCTGAACGCTGAATCGCAGCGCGTGCTTTCGGAAGTGCAGCAGCAGTACGTGCGTGCAAAAACTGCGGAAGAGCAGTTGAAGATTTATAGCGACGGTCTCGTCCCGCAATCGGAAGCTACCTTTCAATCGGCCCTGTCTGCTTACCAATCGAACAAACAAGACTTTGAGAGCCTGCTTTCTGGGTTCCTCGATGTTCTGAACCTCGATTTGGAATACCGAAATGAGCTGGTGGAGCATGAATCGGCGCTGGCTGAACTAGAGCGCCTGACCGGGGTGGATCTGCTATGAACGAGCGCAACTTCAGAACGAATGCAAATGAGGGATCAGACATTCTCCGAACAGAAAACAACAATTATCGCCGGGCGTTTTGGATTGCTCTGACCACAACGATTGTGCTCGCGATTGTGGCGTCGGTTTTGTGGTGGCGTTTGAGCCATACGGGACCTTCGTCACAGGCTGGCAACGGTTCCGTAAGAGAGTCCATGGGCTCGATGTCACAGACCTCCTCGGCAAATGCCTCGCCTTCCGAAACAGGATCGGCGGGCGACCCTCAGGCCGACAATATGCAAGAGACGCCGCTCACGCCCTTTCAGCTCACGCCGCAGCGAATGCAAAGCATCGGCGTTGTGCTCGGGAAGGTTGAATTCAAGCCGGTCAACACCGAGCTTCGTTTCTACGGCAATGTGCAGGTTGATGAGCGGCGGCAGGCCTATGTGCAGACGCGATTCGCCGGATGGATTCGCAAAGTCTATGCCGACGCAACCGGCAATTTTGTCGGCAAGGGTCAGCCCTTGTTCACGATCTACAGTCCTGATCTCGTCTCGACCGAGCACGAATACTTGTTGGCAAAGAAGAACTCCGAGTCTTTGCAGCAGAGCAAAGTGAGCGGGGTAGCTTTGGGTGCGTCTTCTCTCTTCAGTGCTGCCAAAGAGCGACTTCTGCAATGGGAAGTGTCTCCTGGCGAAATCCAGGAGTTGGATCAAGGCGGAAAGGCGATTACGGATCTCACGATCTCTTCGCCGGTTTCGGGCTACATCACGCAGAAAAACGCGTTGCCCAATATGTACGTTCAGCCCGAAACCGTGCTTTATACGATCACCGACCTCTCCGATGTTTGGGTCATCGCCCAGGTATTCCAAAGCGACGCAGGCAAGATCAAACCGGGTGATTCAGCAGAGGTCACAGTCGACGCGTATCCCGACCGAGTCTTCAGTGGGCGCGTGGATTACATCCTCCCGCAACTGGACATGAACACGCGCACCCTGCCGGTGCGGTTGGTGTTTGCGAATCCTGGTCTGAAGTTGAGGCCCGGAATGTACGTCAATGTTCGCGCGAAGCTGCCGATGGGACGGCAGTTGGTCGTCCCGGCAAGCGCGGCTTTTCATTCCGGGACCAAGAACTTGCTCTTCGTCTATAGCGGCGAAGGCAGCATTGAGCCACGTGAAATCGAGTTGGGGCCTCAAGTCGGCGATGAACTGGTGGTCACGAAGGGCATCAAGGCGCAAGAACAAATCGTCACTTCGGCGAACTTCTTGATTGATTCCGAAGCCCAATTGCAGGCTGCCGCGGGCGCGTTTATTCCTCCGCCTCCCGGTGCTGGTCAAGCAGCTTCCACGAATGCTCCGGCGCAACAACAAGCGAATGTGGAACTGACGACTGATCCCGATCCGCCACGCAAGGGCAGCAACATCGTTCGCGTGAAGCTCACAGGCCAAGATGGGCAACCAATCACGGGAGCAAACGTAACCGTGACCTTCTTCATGGCGGCAATGCCGGGGATGGGAATGGCCTCGATGAAAGCCATCATCAATGCTAGCGACAAAGGCGGTGGAATCTATGAAGGCAAGGGCGATCTCGGCTCCGGAGGCACTTGGCAGGTCACTGTAAGGGCACAACAAAACGGGCAGACGATTGCCAACCAGCAGCTCACGCTCAATGCGACGGGAGGTATGTAGTCATGATCTCCCGAATCATCGAGTGGTGCGCATACAATCGCTTCCTCGTATTCACCGGGGTTCTTCTGCTGACGCTGGCTGGAATCTGGTCCATGGGCCAGGTTCCGCTGGACGCGCTGCCGGACGTTTCCGACGTGCAGGTAATCATTCACACCAACTGGGAAGGTGAACCGCCCAACATCATCGAAGACCAAGTTACCTACCCGATTGTGACCGCGCTCTTGGCCGCGCCGAAGGTGAAAGCTGTACGCGCGCAGACCATGTTCAACGACTCGTACGTCTTCGTTGTGTTTGAAGACGGGACTGATATTTATTGGGCCCGTTCTCGGGTTGTGGAGTATCTGCAGACGATTGCCGGCCGACTTCCCGCAAACGGTCATCCTGCCATCGGCCCCGACGCAACCGGTGCGGGCTGGGTTTACGAGTATGTGCTGGTCGACCACAGTCACAAGCAGAGCTCGGCCGACCTCCGAAGCATTCAGGATTGGCACCTGCGTTATCAGCTGGCAACCGTTCCTGGTGTGGCCGAAGTCGCGAGTATTGGTGGGTTCGTGCGCGAGTACCAGGTGCAGCTCGATCCGAACAAACTGCTCGCTTACGGCATACCCCTCTCGACCGTTATTGACCGCGTGAAGTCGAGCACGAATGAAGTCGGTGGTCGCGTACTCGAACTGAGCGGTACGCGATACATGATTCGCGGGCTGGGCTATCTGAAGTCGCTCGATTATCTGGCGAACGTGCCGGTAATGGCGAAGAACGGGACGCCCGTGCTCATCAAGGATCTGGGCACGGTTTCCTTCGGCCCAGACATGCGGGAAGGTGTAGCGGAGTGGAACGGCGAAGGCGAGACCGTGGGCGGCATTGTGGTCATGCGATATGGGCTGAATGCTCTCAACGTGATCAATGGTGTCAAGAAGAAGCTGGCGGAGATCAAAGGATCGCTGCCGCTGGGAGTCGAGATCGTGTCTGGCTATGATCGCGGGGGACTCATCAGCGAATCGATAAACACTTTGAAACATAGTCTGATTGAGGAAGCGATCATTGTTTCCCTGATCATCATTGTGTTTCTTTTTCACTTCCGCTCGGCGTTGATCCCGATTCTCACGTTACCGATCGCGCTCGCGATCTCTTTCATTCCTATGTACTACCTCAATGTCAGCTCGAACATCATGTCGCTGGGCGGGTTGGCATTGGCGATTGGCGTCTTGGTGGACGCCGCCATTGTCATGGTGGAAAACGGATACCGGCATCTTTCCGAGCGCCCGCTGTCCGGTGGAGAAGCACCCGGGGAGATGAATCCCTCGAACGGACCGTTCATCCACAAAGAGACAGATGCGAGCGAAGGTAAGTCCGCGAAAAAAGCGGTTGAACGAGAACGGGTGCGGATTCTCATCGACTCCGCCAAGCAGGTGGGCCCCGCGTTGTTCTTTTCTCTCTTAATTATTGTGGTCTCGTTCCTCCCGGTATTTTTGTTGGAGGCACAGGAAGGACGCATGTTCCGTCCCCTGGCTTGGACGAAAACTCTGGCCGTGGGCTTCTCGTCCTTGCTGGCCATCACCCTGGTTCCCATCCTGATGGTGATTTTCATTCGAGGGAAGCTACGGCCCGAGTCGGAAAATCCGATTTCAAGAGTTACGCAGGCACTCTATTTGCCGGTCTTGCGACTTTGCTTGAAATACCGCAAGACGACGTTGTTGGTTAACTTGGCATTCCTTGTGGTGACGTTTCCCTTGATGTTCAAGATCGGCAGCCAGTTCATGCCGCCACTGTACGAAGGCTCGACTCTGTATATGCCCACCGCACTTCCTGGTATCTCGATCACACAAGCTTCGCAGTTGTTGCAGGAGCAGGACCGGATTCTCCGATCCTTTCCAGAAGTTGAGACCGTCTTTGGTGTGGTGGGTCGGTCCGACAGCGCTACCGACAATGCTCCGCTCGATATGTATGACACGACGGTGATGCTGAAGCCGCGAGAGAGATGGCGCGCGGGGATGACCTACGAGAAGCTCATTCGCGAGATGGACGAGAAGCTCCAATTTCCGGGGCTGACGAACACCTGGACCATGCCAGCACAAAACCGCCTCGACATGGCGCTGACGGGAATCAAGACGCCCGTAGGAATGAAGCTTCAAGGCGCGAACCTAGAGCAAATCCAGCAACTCGGGGCGAAGGTGCAGCAGATTCTGTCGTCGCTGCCGCAGGTCCGGTCGGTTTTCGCGGAACGAGTTTCGCAAGGCTTTTACATCAATGTGGAGACCAACCGTCCAGAAGCGGCGAAATACGGTTTGACCATCGCCGATGTGCAACAAGTAGTGGAATCCGGCATCGGAGGCATGAACGTTGCCGAAAACGTCGAAGGCCGCAGTCGATATCCGATCAATGTCCGTTACCAGCGTGATTTTCGCGACAATGTCGGAAAACTGAGTCGCGTGTTGATTGCGACACCGTCTGGGGCGCAGATCCCAATTTCCGAAGTGGCCAAGATTTCGTTCTCCCGCGGTCCGGCGATGATCCGCGATGAAGATGGCCAGCTCACAGGATATGTCTACATTGATCTCAACACTACAGACTACGGTGGCTTCGTAGACCAGGCCAGCCAAATGCTTCGGCAGAAGTTGCAATTGCCCGGGGGATACACCTATCAGTGGTCGGGAGAATACGAATTCCAGCTTCGGGCGAAGGAGCGGATGAAAATCATTTTGCCAGTGGTATTTTTCTTGATCTTTCTGCTCTTGTACATGATTTTCCATTCCCTAACTGAAGCCATGGTTCTGATCATTCCTACGTTCTATGCCATGACCGGAGGGCTGATCTTGCAGTGGCTGCTTGGCTACAACTTCAGCGTAGCCGTGTGGGTTGGCTATATTGCTCTCTTCGGCATCGCGGTTGAAACCGGAGTTGTGATGGTTGTTTACCTACATGAGGCTTTGGACCGCCGCTTAGCAGCCGGCGATCAAGTTACGGAGGCCGACATCGAAACCGCAGCCATCGAGGGCGCCGTGCAGCGGCTTAGGCCAAAGCTGATGACGGTCTCTGCTGTTCTCGCCAGCCTGATCCCCATCCTTTGGGCGAGTGGTATCGGCTCTGACGTAATGAAGCCGATTGCCGCTCCCATGGTCGGCGGAATGATTACGTCCACGATTCACGTTCTGATTCTGGTTCCGGTATTCTTCGTGTTGATGAAGGAACGGGCACTGCGGAGGGGCACGTTGCGGCCGGAACCGGCGGAGTAACGGAGGTAGAGAGAAACCGATGCGGATGAAAAAAGCCAATGCTGTTCGGCAGCAAGCTAAAGAGTTTTGAATAGCAAGTAGTCGACAGCAGACAGCGGCGGCCAAGGTTTGCACGATACCAGCCGCCAAGCCGGACCGAAGATGTCGATAGTCCTGCACGATCCGAGGGTTAAGGAACTCGAACACAAACGCGTGCAGCTTGAGGCAAAAGCGGGCGAGTTCTACATCTTCACCCAGCGAGTCGTGCACGGATCGGGACCGAACCGGACGTCACGCTCACGCGTTGCCGTGAACTGCCGCGTGATCCAGAGCGGTGTCCGCTGCTACGGCCATTACTTAGATACGGGGAAATGGGAGATGCTGGGCCTCGTGATGCCGCTCGAAAAATGGGGCTGTCAAATCTACGCCGGCGCGGCGCCCGATCCGGAGGTCAATCGCGTGCTACCGGCGCCGCTATGACGCGCGCCATTGTAAGTGCGTCTTCCGGCGGGACGCTCAATGCGCTTCCCGCGCTGGATGGACGGGTCGAGCTTTCTCCTGTGAAGGCAACCCGGCGGAGATATCCGGAGGTGCCAAATTGAGCGGCGATGCAGGCAGGCTGAATGCCGCCGGCGGCTTGCCGATCAAAACGGCGATTGCATGTTCGAACTGCGCTCGCTGCACGGCAATATCCGTATCCTGCACCATGGTGGTTTGGAGTTGCGTTTGCGCCTGGGCTACATCGGACTTAGGAGCGGCACCTCCCTCGAAGCGATTCACCGTGAGCTGTAAAGCATCCCGGTATGCTTTCACGGTGTCGTCGAGGAGTTGTTTCTGAGCGTCGGCGCTCCGCAGCTCGAAATAGTCGAATGCCAACTCGCCACGCAGACGGAGGTTTACCGTCTCGAGATCCCCTGCAGTTGCTTGCGCTTCCTCGCGAGATGCAGACACTGTTCTCCGCACGCGCCCCCAAACGTCAAGTTCGTAAGAAAGGTCGAAAGGCAGCACAAAATCGCCGGTACTCTCGGTGGTGGGAAGGTAGGGTGTGTTGGCCGAATCACGAAGTGATTCGATGCCGGGCGATGTGGAAATAGTCGGAAATTGTGCAGCGCGATTGTAGTGAACCATCGCTCGTGCGTCCGCCACCTTCAAGTCCTGGTTCGATACTGTGAGCTCACTTTCCAGTGCGTTCAACTGCGGATCGCCGAAAATCTCCCACCACTTCCCACGCAGTTGATCGCTCGGTTGCGCCGGTTTCCAGCCGTCCGTTTCTTTGAACGTGTCGGCTGGGGCTGTTGGCACGGTGGGCCGAGTGTACCGCGGGCCTACCGTGCAGCCTGTGAGCAACACTATCGAGAACGCTCCGAGAATAAGTATGAGGCGTTTCATTCGCCGGCTCCTTCCATCTTCGAACTGCTGATCTGAACTGGCGTGCCACTCGTCGGCGAGTCCGAAGGACTAAGAATTACGTCGTCAGTCGGCTGCAGACCGGAAAGAATCTCCATGCTGTCGCCATAGTCATGGCCGGGCGTCACCCGGACCAATTCCGCTTTCCCATCGCGCACCACACCGACCTGCAAACCTTCTCTGCGGAAAAGAAGCGCATTCGCAGGAACCGCCAGCGAACGCGTGCCCTCCGGCATCTTCAAATGAACCTGGACGTATGCGCCCGGCTTGAGACCGCCACGAGCGTTGTCCACATCCACTTCGACCAGCAAGGTTCGCGAGGCGGGATCGATCGAATCGGAGTTGCGAACCAAAGTACCGTGGAACGTCTCTCCGGGATATTCATCGAGGGTTAAATCTGCCGGGGCGCCCGAGCGTGCGGCGAGCGAGTAGACCTCGGGGACTGCGACGTAGACGCGCAGTTTGGTGATGGAAGCGATATGGAACAACTCTTTGGGTGCGTTCGCTCCGGCGTCGATAAGCGACCCTACGTCTGTGTCGCGGGCCGTGATGATTCCATCGAACGGCGCGTAGACCTTCTCGTAGGACTGCAGTTGTTCGAGCCGTGCGACATTGGCTTGGTTCGACTGAACTGTCGCCTGGTTAGCGGCATACGCATTTACTGCGTTGTCTCGCTCTTGCGTAGAGACCGAATACGTCTTCAACAGGTTTTGATCTCGCGCCGCGGTGATTTGTGAGAGGTTAAGGTTCGCCTCGGCTGTCGCTAACTCCGCCTGCGCTTGCCGCAATTGCTGATCGAGTTCCGGAGTTTCGATTTCTGCCAGCAACTGCCCTTGACTGACGCGGGCGCCGATGTCGACGTACCACCGTTTCAGATAGCCGTTCGTCCTTGCATAGATAGGAGAATCGATGAAGGCCTGTGTATTGCCCGGCAACACCATCTCCTGGGCGCGATCTCCAGGTTGCGGATGCACGACGTTCACGCTCGGGATTGCGGCTTGAAAAGTGGTTTGTTGCAGCCGTGTTTCAGCTGCGACTCGAGAATGAATGCCAAAGACAACCACAATTGCGACCACGAGAGCCGTCGCGACAAGAACAATGAGGCCACCTCTCGGAAATTTCCCTTGCGGAGGCTTCGTTTCGGGGATCTCCGCTGGACTCGTTTCGGCTACCTTGGTCGCGTCGATGACAGTCGCCTTGCTCTGATTTGATTCCATTGCGATATCACCTCGGTTAAGCATGAGTAGGTTCTCCTTCCGTCTCGGTCTCTACGGTGCTTGTGTCGGTTTCTGATCGTTTTTTATGCAAGAGGCTGAACACCGCGGGAACAAAGACCAGTGTGGCTACGGTGGCGAATAGCAGGCCGCCGATCACGGCACGCCCGAGCGGTGCATTCTGCTCGCCTCCGTCGCCGAGGCCCAGCGCCATGGGGACCATGCCGATAATCATGGCCAGAGCCGTCATCAGGACTGGCCGAGAGCGCGTGTATCCCGCCTCAATGGCCGCTTCGATCGGGTCCCCGTGATGCAGCAGGCGGTCCTTGGCGAAAGCGATGACCAGAATACTGTTCGCTGTCGCGACTCCCATGCACATGATCGCGCCCATCAAGGCAGGCACACTGAGTGTCGTATGTGTGACGAACAGAAAGAGGACGATACCTGCCAGTGCAGCCGGCAACGCAGTAATAATGATGAAGGGGTCCAGCCATGATTGAAAATTCACCACGATCAGGAGGTAAACGAGCACGACCGAGAACACCAAGCCGCCTAACAGTCCGATGTAGGAGCTACGCATGGTTTGAATCTGTCCACGAATCGTGACAAAACTTCCCCGTGGTAGAGATTTTCGATTGGCACCGACGATGCGGTTGATGTCACGTCCGGCCGAACCCAGATCGCGGTCCTGAACCGCGCCGTAGATTTCTACAATGCGGCGAATGTTGTAGTGGCTTACGGCTTCCATTTCAGTACCGCGTTGGATCGAAGCGACATCCGCTAGAATTCCGGGCCGCGATGTCGAAGGTGCCGTGATGGGCGTGTTCTGCAGATCCTGCAGGGACTCGATCCAGTATTGGGGAGTCTGGGCGACCAGGTTGTAATTCATGCCATTCTTCCAGTTGAGAAAGAACATCGGGGTGATCTGGAAACTTCCACTGAGCGAGTTCAACACGCTGGTAGCAACATTCCGCTCGGTGAGGCCGCCCTGAGCTGCTTTTGTGCGATCGACGTTAATGTCATAGGTCGGATAATCGAACGGCTGCTGGATGCGCAAATCCGTAAGTCCTGGAACCTGCCGAAGTTCGGCGAGCATCTTCTCGGCGACTTGCCGGTTGCCATCAATATCATTTCCGTCAATCTGAATATCAATCGGGGCCGGCAATCCGAAGTTCAAGACCTGGGTGACCATATCTGCCGGAAGAAAATAAAAGGTTATGCCGGGAAAGTCACGAGGCAATGTCCGCCGCAGTTCACGAACGTAGTCTGCCGTGGGGTGATGCTTTTCTTTGAGCGACACCATGATGTCCGCATCTCCGGCTCCGAGTAGACCGGACGTAGAGTGCATGTAGTTGATAGTGCTGTAAGGCAGCCCAATGTTGTCGAGGATGTTGTCCATCTCTCGCGCCGGAATTTGCTGACGGATGGACGCCTCGACCAGATCGGCGAGCCTGGCGGTTTCTTCAATACGCGTCCCGCTCTTCACCCGCATATGCAGGATGAATTGACCGTTATCGCTGGCCGGGAATAAATTCTGGCCAAGCCACGGCACCAGGAGAAAAGCCGAAAGACACGCACCCAGAAAAGCAGGAATAAAAATGACTCTGCGATGTACCATTGTAGTTAGAGACAGTTGCTAAGACAGCCTGAGTCTTTCAGAGCCTTTTTCGAATCCGCGCTGGAAGCGTGTAAACAACCCAGGCCTGCCATTACTTTGTTGCTTAGCTTTGAGCAGATACATCGCCAGCGTCGGCACCAGCGTCCGGGAAAGGATGTACGATGCCAGCATGGCAAATACAACCGCTTCCGCCAGCGGCACAAACAGAAACTTGGAAACGTCGGCGAGAAAAGACATTGGCAGAAAAACGATGCAGATGCAGAGTGTGGAAACCAGCGCGGGAACACGATTTGAGCGGCGCCTTCAAGAATTGCTACGCGCTGCGGATACCCCTCTTCAAAATAACGCTCGATGTTCTCGATCGTAACGGTGGCATCGTCCACGAGAATGCCGACAGCAAGGGCCAGCCCACCCAGGGTCATAATATTGATGGTTTGTCCCACGCGCTAGGAGAGATTTCTCTGCATCTAATTGTGATTGTTGAGTCAAGTGCTCACTGCGTCGAGGCGCGCTATTTACTCATTTTCGATTTCCCGACAAAACCTATGAGAGTCCCGCATCGTCCGACGCGCGACCCTTTCTGAAATCATAAACGAACCCGTTGAGGACGACGGACTCGTATTCGACATTGAGTCCCCGGCTACGTCGCACGTTAGACCAGGCGGACGTTGCGCTCTATGGTTTTAATCACGGAGTCCATGCGGCCCGAAAGCACCTGCTTGGCCATACTCAGCGTGTAGCCCTTCGCCGTATGGAACGGCACATGCGACGGCAAGGACAGCGCAAACGGATCCACCACCGCATCCACCACAACGGGTCCATCCTTGTAGGCAAGCGCCTCAGCAACCGCGTCTTCTACGTCGCTAGGTTCTTCCAGCCGGATGCCCTTCGCGCCGAACGCTTCGGCCACTCTGGCGAAATTAGGATTCTTGAACTCGACGCCAAAAGGAACTAATCCCGCTTCCTGTTGCTCGATGTTGACGAAATCCAGCGATTCATTGTTGAAGATAATTTGAACGACGCGCATCTTGCGCTGAACCTGCGTCGCCAGATCGCCGAGTCCGAGCATTGTGAAGCCGCCATCGCCGCAAAGCGCGATGGTCTGCCGGCCTGGATAGGCCAGCTGCGCGCCGAACGCGTTGGGCGCGGCATTGGCCATCGACGCCCATGTAAACGACCCGAAGAGCCTGCGTTTCGCCCCGCCCTTAATATGTCTCGCGAGCCATATGCACGGCGTACCCGTATCCGCGAAAAACATGGCGTCGTCCCCGGCCAGCTTGTCGAGCGTCGCCGCCAGAAATTCCGGCCGAATCGGCTTGATCCCCGGTCCCTTCTCGACATAATGACTCAGAAGCTCATCAAATTCGCGCGTTTCTCCGAGATGCTTTTCGAGAAAACGCTTCTCGCTTCTTTGGCCCACCCGCGTAAGCAAAGCCTGCAGTGTTGCTTGCACATCGCCCACCAACGCCAAATCCACGGGAGTGCGGCGGCCGATGTGTTTCGGGTTGCGATCGACCTGTACTTTCTTCACGCCTTTCGATGGGAGAAATTCGGAGAAGGGAAAGTCGGTTCCGAGCAGCAGCAAAAGGTCGGCATCGTGAATCGCCCGGTAAGCTCCGCCGTACCCCAGCAGCCCGGTCATGCCCACAGCGTAGGGATTGTCATGCTCGAGCCACTGCTTGCCTCGAAATGAATAGCCCACGGGCGCTTTTAACTTGGCCGCAAGGGCAATCACTTCGTTGCGCGCGTCCCTGCATCCATCGCCTCCGAAGATCGCCACGCTCTTAGCGTCTTCAATCATGGCCGCAAGTTTTTCCAAATCGGCATCCGCTGGACGATAAATCGGTGCACCGGGGACCGAAACTTTATTGGCGCCGGATGCCGCGTCCGTGGCAGCCACATCGCCGGGCATCGAAATTACAGTCGGTCCGCGATTGACCACAGACATCAGAATTGCCGTCTCAATCACCGCGCGGGCCTGCTCTGGATTCACAACGCGGCCAATGTAGAGACAGGCAGCATCGAAGAACTTGTAAGGATTCAACTCTTCCAGCGCATCGGTATCGATCAGCTTCGTTTCCACATCTCCGGCAATGGCAATGATTGGCGCGCCTTCCTTCCTCGCGTCCATCAATCCGTTAAATAAGTGGGTCACTCCCGGGCCCGCCGTGCCGCACACAACGACTGGCTTGCCGGTGAAATACGCGTCAGCCACGGCCGCAAATACGCCATATTCTTCGTGGCGCACATGGACAAACTCGATCTTCCCATTGCGGCGCAGCGCGTCGATCACCGGATTCAGCGCGTCCCCTACGATTCCGTAACAGCGCTTCACGCCGGCGTTTTCCAGCATTTCCCACAATAGATCGGCTACGTTTCTTGACATGGGGCACCTCCAGGTTCAGTATGCCATTTTGGATTCTGCCACAGTGACGGTACAACCATCCAGAAGTAAGGATTGCCAGAAGCGGCATCAAATCCACTGTCACCCCAGCCACTGCGGATTCTGGTGAGTCCCGTCGAAATGGTGGCTAATCTTGTACAGTTCATACTCTCCCGATTGTGCGGCTTGAGCAGTTCTTGCCAGCAGTCTTGAAACCGCGCCCGCGCTCAGGGGCTGAAAACTACGGGCCGCGTCGATGGCCTGCTGGAGTATGGGGAGTGAGTCGCAACCGGTAATGACGACACTGGTTGGCAGGTTCATCGAGTAGTGTAAGCAGTCGATGGCCGTCACGGTCTTGCTGTGGAGGATGAAGGGGTCTCCCATTGGCTTCATTCCAAGTACGCCGATGTTTTGCTTCAGCAGAACCGGGAGCACTTTTGCTTCGAAGCTGTTGAAGTGGGCGTCCATGACATTGAGGGGCATCTGCACGGTATCAAAGGCGAATTGATGAGCGGACGCTGTGTTCAGCATCTTCAAGTGGAAGTCCGGGCTCTTGTGGCCGGTGAATCCGATGTAGCGAACCTTCCCATCTTTTTGTGCTTGAAGCACGGCTTCTAACGCACCGCCAGGAGCGAATATACGATCGGGGTCAGTGTCGCGAATGACTTCGTGAAACTGCAGGAGATCGATCCGATCGGTTTGCAGCCGCTTCAAGGATTCATCGAGCTGCCTTTCGGCAGTATTTTTGTCCCGGCCATCGATCTTTGTCATGAGGAACGCTTTCTTGCGATAGCCGTCCTGTAGGGCGCGTCCCACTCTGACTTCGCTTTCGCCGCCGTTGTAGTCCCAACAGTTGTCCAGGAAGTTGATCCCTTCATCGAGAGCCTTGCGGACAATGCGAAGGCTTTCATCTTCCGTGACCCCAGGCCTGCCCAAGTGATAACCGCCAATGCCAACCACCGAAACTTTTTCACCCGTGCGGCCCAAAGTGCGGTACGGGATGTCGCGCTTCGGCTGATCGCCCCATGCTTCTTGGCGAATCGTTCCGGCTACAATGCCAGCGGCAGCAAACTCCAGGAACTGTCGCCGGGTCGCGGCGGCCGATGTAACAGCGTGCCTTCCTGCCGGAAGGCCGTCGGTTGTGGTTTCCGTTTCACTGCTTTCAAATTGTGCGCGCATAAGATCCTCCGCCTCCAATTTTCTCAGCGCCGAAAGATAATACTCCAGAGCTGATCTGGAACGCCGCCTCGGTCGCCGGCCTAGCTGCGCTAATGGACGAGGCGATCTCAAGAATAATACGCGGATACCCGATAACAACCCGCAAAGGAATTTCGGTGGTGGCTGAGCCACTACCGGAATTTCAGGCCACAAGCTGATCTCGAGGAAGTTTCACCAGATCGGTACCGGACACTTTCATGTCTTGTCGGCGCAACTTCGGGATTATCGGCAACAGCGGAAGCTATTTAGAAAACTCTTCTCTGTTCGAAAACGGTGAGCTGAAGTCGAGTCCGCATTCGCGAATATTCGGATTGGAATCGTATTCCATTCGCCTAATGGCCTCGTTGAAACCGGACTGCACATATCTCCTCCAGAGAAAAGCCGGCTCAGGGAGTCAGGGACCGCCTTCGCTGCGGAGCAGACCGTTCTCTCCAGTCCATGTTGTTGAACAACTATCGCGAAAATGGGCATTTGTCGCGTATTTCGCGGCAAAGGACGGCGAAGTTTCTCTGCAGTTAAGACTTGCTGGCGAGGGAGAGGGATTCGAACCCCCGGTACGGTTTGGAAACGTATAAGAGCCGACGTTTGCGTAAGTTACACTGAATCAACAAGTTCAAAATTCTCCTAAGACTCTCTGCTACCAGCTTTGACGTGCTAAACAATCCGGTTTCGTAATGCTCCCAAAGGGCGAATCGATGGCGATTCTGTGGCTTAGAGTGGCCACTTCGGAGCCTCCGAATCGGTCTTTCGGGTTCGCATGTGACTGCTTGCCTAGCGGGCAGTCACAAGGTCGAAACTTTCTCCGGCGGAAAGAATTACTTGAGGCGCGGATTTCTAATAATTCTCGACTTTCTTGCTCGCGCTTTCTCGGCGTTGCGGCTGCAGTTCCTACAAGCCGACTTCCTGGCCCGGAATAATTTCCAGCTAGCCGGCGGCGACCGGAACCTTTACAACGTGGGCCGAGATCACTTGCACCATGCGCGCCTGATCAGCTGACTCGGAGGATGTCAATAAGTTGAGTCATCCTCCCGGGTGAAGAACCTTATGCAGGCTCACATCGTCGCCATCGCCGCTTCTCAAACTGCGGAAGACAATCGTCGATACGATGGTTAGTATCCCGAGAGCAATGAGAGCTCTATGGATTCCCTGAATCATTTCGGTCGGATTGGAGCGTGTGCTGGGAACGAAAAGTGCTGTGGCTAAGCCCGCCGCCGCTACGCCGAAGCTAATCGACATCTGCTGCATAGTGCTTGCGATGGAACTTGCACCACTGGCGTCTTTTTCCTCAATGTCAGCGAATACGAGAGTATTCATGCTCGTGTATTGCAGCGATGTGAATGCTCCATAAAGGAAAGCCTGCAGCACGATGGCCCAAACAGGTGTTCGCACACCGATCGTGGCAAACACCATCAGAAGAACACCGAGAATTAGCGTGTTGGAGATGAGGACGCCACGATACCCGATACGCTTCAGAAGTCGTGGCATGATCCTTTTCATACCCATGGAGGCGATTGCCTGGGGCATGACGAGCAGACCGGATTGGATCGGGGTGAAACCCAGGCCAACCTGATAGAGAAGCGGAAGCAGAAATGGCACTCCGCCTATTCCAAGACGAGTGAAGAAGCTGCCGCTTACGGCGGCGCGGAACGTACGAATGCCGAATAGTTTGAGCTTCAGCAAAGGGAACGGGAGACTGTTCCCGTGGATTCCGTATCCTGCAAGCAAAGCAATAGACAACACCAGCAGCCCTGCCATCTCCGCCGCGCTCAGAGTGTGCTCGCCGAATATCTCCAGCACATAAGACAGTAATGCGACCCCAGAACCGAAGAGGATGAGCCCGACAACATCGAGCGGATGGCTTTCTTCGCGGTAATCGGGCAAATGGAGATAAACGAGGATCAAACCCGCGAGTCCAATTGGAATATTAAGGAAGAAAATGACGCGCCAGTGAAGATACCCGACGATGAGACCTCCGGCGATGGGTCCGAGCATGGGCGCCACCAGGGCTGGTATAGAAACAAAGCTCATGGTGCGCAGAAGATCTGACTTGGCGAATGTTCGCACCAGGGTGAGCCGGCCCACTGGCACCATCATCGCGCCGCCGCAACCTTGCAGGATGCGGCAAGCGACCAGCAAGTGGATGTTGCTTGATATTCCGCACAGAAAGGACCCGAGGGTGAATAGACCAATCGCAGATGCGAATACACGACGGGTTCCGAACCGGTCCGCCATCCAGCCACTGATTGGGATGAAGACCGCTAGGCTGAGCGTATAGCTCGCCAGCACCGCCTTCATGCTGAGGGGAGCGACGCCGAGGGCGCGAGAGATGTCGGGAACGGCGGTATTGAGAATCGTTGTATCCAGCGACTCCATAAATAAGGCGACAGCAACGAGCCACGGTAGGAGCCGTTTGGAGGCCTCTGAGGGATCGGGTGAAGATGGAGGAGCAATCAACGTGCCGGCTCGGTTCATATGTAGGAAACTGCGCGAGGCTTCTCCACCTCGAACATGTTAGCTGATGTGTCGGACCCATGGTTTCTTACGTACGGGTGTTCCGCTGACAGCTAGCCCGGTTTAGTCGGACAACTGGAAACTATCCAGAAAGCCCTTGCGCTACGAGTGGAGTAGTTCCCGGTTGGTCAGCAAACCGGAAATAGTCTGGAACCTGTAGGTGCCTGGTGACGCTCAGACCTCGGCGGAAACCAATGGTTGGCGCGCGCCATCAGATAAGAAAGAACTTGCTGAGCGGTTTGGGCATCGAAACCAAAATGCGATGGTGTAACCCCAGTTCAGAGTTTTACCGAGCTTTCACATGTGGAGCCACGCTGCTGCTATGCGCGGCAAGTGCGCAGGCGGAAGGCACACCCATCCCGCACGGCACGCTGGAACTCATCGCCCGAAATCAATGGATCGTAGCGGGACATACGCTCGATCTTGGGCTGCGTTTCCAACTCGAGAAGGGCTGGCACATCTACTGGGTCAATCCGGGCGACTCGGGCGAACCGCCCCGCGTGGAGTGGCAGTTGCCGACGGGTCTTACTATTGGGGCAATGGAGTGGCCTACGCCGCGGCGTCTTGAGAGGTCCAGCTTTGTGGATTATGGCTACGAGGACGCAGTGCTGTTAATCGTGCCGCTGCATGCTGCGGCGAGCCTGGCAGTGCAGCCGCCAGCGCAGCTCGGTGCCCAGGTAAGGCTACTGGTTTGCAGCGACGAAATGTGCATCCCGGGCAAGGCACAGCTCTCGCTCACTCTCTCCGTCAAGTCACAGTCCCCTGCGCCGAATGCTCAGACCATCGATCTGTTCACTGCCACGCGCAAGTCTTTGCCGCGTCCGGCGCCCGGGAACTGGAGATTCACCGTGGCCGACGCGAATGACTCTTTCGTGCTTAGCTCGAACCTCGGTCGCCGAATCACGCAGGCGATTTTCTTCCCGCTGGCTGAGTCGCAGATTGAAGACGCAGCCCCGCAGAAGCTGCTACCTGTAGCCACTGGCTTCCGACTGACGCTGCGGAAGTCTGATCAGCTTCTCAAACCGATCCAGCGGCTGAAGGGGGTGCTTCTGTTCTCCGACGATCAGTCTTACTTGATTGATGTGCTTATCAGTAAGCCTGGCATCGTGAAAAGCGGTTCCAGCATTGGAATCCGCCCAGTACAATCCTTAAAGGAGGGATCACAGATATGAAGCGCTCAACTCTATACCTTATGCTGGTTGCGATGCTTCTGTGCACAGCTCGGCCAGTGATCTCGGCTGCGAAAGTCGGCGAGGCGGCCCCGGATTTCACAGGTACGGCGAGCAACGGCAAGACCTTTCGCCTCTCAGAGTATCGCGGGAAGTATGTGGTCCTCGAGTGGCACAACAACGGGTGCCCCTTCGTGCGCAAGCAGTACAACAGCGGCAACATGCAGCGGCTGCAAAAGCAGTGGACGAGCAAGGGCGTAGTTTGGTTCACAATTCTGTCTTCCGCGGCGGGCAAGCAGGGATATGTGACCGCAAGTGAAGAGAACGACTACATGGCGAAGATGCAGGCTGCGCCGACCGCCGCGCTGCTCGACCCGACCGGTGAGATCGGCCATCTTTATGATGCGAAGACATCTCCGCAGATGGTCGTCATCAACCCCCAGGGCGTGGTGATCTACGATGGAGCCATTGACGATAAACCGACAACCGAACTGAATGACGTGCCTGGCGCAACGAATTATGTCAGTCTCGCGCTGCAGCAGGCTACGGCCGGAAAGCAGGTGGAAACGTCGGCGACGCGTCCCTACGGCTGTTCGGTGAAGTATGCGGATGCGACGCACTAACGCTCGCATGCCCGTGGTTCGTCCCATCAAGTTAGCACGATTTTTCGGCCATTCCGCTACCGAGGAAGAACCGTCGAATCCGTATGGGAAGCACTGGAATCGCTTTCCAAGATGCCGACAAAAGTCAACTCGCTATGGCCGAATCCCTGGCTTTTGATCGCATTGCATTCGCCTTATCCCTGCTTGAAACCGGACTGCGCATGTGCCCTGCGGAGAAAAGCCGGGACAGTGACCCCAAGGTGATGAACGTCGAGGCGCACGACGGGTTCTTCGCCGCGCTCATCGCGGGACCGGAGACCATGATGCCGAGCGAGTACTACTCGGAGGTCTTCGGCTGCGAGATGTCGGAGGTGTGCGATTTCGGCAGCCTCGACGAAGCCAATGAAATTCTGGGATTGATGATGAGGCACTGGAACGACATCGCCGGGACGCTGTTCAAGGGCGACGTCTACCTGCCGCTCCTGCTAGAGGACGAGGACGGCACGGCGCACGGCAATGACTGGGCTCGCGGGTTCATGCGGGGTATGGGCATTCGCCACGACGGCTGGGCTGAGCTTGTCAACGACGAGGAGCGCGGCGGATGCCTGATCCCGATGATGATGCTCTGCCACGAGCACGACGAAGACCCGGAGATGCGCCCCGAGCCGATCAGCCCAGATAAGCGCGAAGAAGTCATCGCGCACATGGCGGCTGGGCTGTTGGGGGCGCATGGCTATTTCCGGGCGCATCGGCAAGCGGGGGCGAGTGCCCGCACTTCGGAACATCGCCGGAGCACTCCCAAGGTCGAGCGGAACGAGCCATACTCCTGCGGCTCGGGGAAGAAATACAAGAAATGCTGCGGTGAGGCGACGGTGAACTGAACACTTGTCGCTCGCCCTCTGCTTCGAATCTGCTGAATCTTGAAGCGCGATAAATAGCGTCTAAAGAGGTTGCAGTCACGAAGAGCAGGTGAGCAGTCGAGCGGAGATAGAAGAGGAGGCTTTCCATGACCAAGAAGGATGAAATCGCCTACTTGCTTCTGCGGGCGACTCTGGGTGCGAACATTTTTCTCCACGGGTTCTCCCGATTGATCGGGGACCACGCTGCGTTTGTCGCCTATATGGACAAGCAGATGCACAACGCCCCCTTGCCGGAATTCTTAGTGCATTTCGTCGCCGTCGCCTTGCCGTGGTGCGAGGGTACGGTGGGTCTGTTGCTGATCCTTGGATTGTGGACATCACTCGCGCTGATCGCAGGCAGCCTGCTGATGCTCACGTTACAAATTGGGATCTGCTTGGCGCAGAATTGGGATGCCGCCGGAGCCCAACTCATCTACGTGCTTTTGTACTTTGTCTTGCTGACGTATTTGGAGAGGAATCGCTGGTCGATTGATCGGTACATCAAGCAACTGAAAGAGGGAAAGCAACCAAACAGGAATTCCGATGGAGTTGCGGCGGAATGAAAGACCATCGGCACAATAAGGCGGCTTCCTCATTCCCCTATGAGGTTTTGACCACGACGGAGCTTGCCGAGCGGCTGAAGGTGAAAGAAAGCTGGGTCGTTGACCAGAGCAAACCTTCGCGGACTGCCGATCCGATCCCGGTCTTCCGGCTGGGCAAATACCGCCGATACCTTTGGGGCTCGCCCGGAAGCGGACACTAATCGATCGCGAACGAGCAGGCAAAGCAAGAATGCGCTTAGCGTAAACGCGATGCTTTTGGGCTAGATTCGATTATGCTGAGTTGGGATCTATCTCTAATTTACTCACGAGGAGTCCGAGATTGCGTATAGAGCCCTTCAAGGTGGCGGTCGCTGAGCAGGTCCTCTCAGATCTAAAGACACGCATTCGGAACACGCGTTGGCCTGATAGCGCACCTGGCGCTCCATGGTCGCAGGGGACGGATCTCGAATGGCTGCGGAATTTGATGGACTATTGGGCCGAGGAATTCGACTGGCGCGCTCAGGAGCAAAGACTCGGAGAACTCGCGCAGTTCCGCATCGAGATAGATGGCGTTCGGATCCACTTCGTCCATGCACGAGCGCGAGGCGGTCGTGGGATTCCGCTGATACTAACTCACGGTTGGCCCAGCGCGTTCTTGGAGTACCTTCCGCTCGTGCCACTACTCACGGATCCGGTCCGACACGACATCGACGGCCCCGCATTCGACCTTGTCATCCCATCGCTACCGGGCTACGGTTTCTCAGAGCGCCCGAGGCGTGCCGGTGTGAATTATCGATATGTGTCGGCACTTTGGCACCGACTCATGACCGAACTCGGATATGAGCGTTATGGGTCTGGCGGCGGCGACTTTGGCGCCGGTGTTGCCACGCTGATGGCACTCGACGGGCCAGATTCAATCATCGGAATCCACCTGACCAACCTGGAGCTTGCCCCTTACATTGGTCCCGGATCACGGGCGTTATCGCCCGCGGAAAAAGTGTATATCGGGACTTCCGACCTGTGGTGGCAATCTGAAGGCGGCTACAAAGCGATGCAGTCAACAAGACCGCAGACACTCGGGTATTCACTCAACGACTCTCCAGCCGGACTGGCCGCATGGATTGCTGAGAAATGGAGATCTTGGAGTGACTGTCATGGCGACCTCGAAGGGCGCATTCCACGTGATTTTTTGCTGACGCTCCTGACTCTGTACTGGGTCACTGGAACAATTACGAGTTCCATTCGCGATTATTTCGATAACCGCTGGCACGGGATTACGCTTGGACCGGAAGACTTCGTCCGCTCGCCCACTGCCATCGCCAACTTCACATCTCAATACGCCTTCGAAGGAGATGCACCGCGCGATTGGGCTGAGCGCCTATATAACATCCAGCGGTGGACACCAATGGAGCGCGGTGGGCATTTCGCACCCACAGAAGAACCAGTGGCTCTCGCCCGCGACATTGCGGCGTTTTTCGCAAGTTTGATTTAGGAGACAAAGGCGAGGTTTACTGGCGACTATGGTCGGGTTGCCAACGCAGCAGAGGAGAAGCTTCATTGACAGTCAAGCGTATTGTGGCAAATATAGCCGCGAAAGAAGTGGGTTCAGCCCAGACATTCTACACTCGCCGCTTCCTGGACCTTTGCCTCGGTTGCTCCCAGCAGGGTTAGTCTTGCAGAAGAACAGAAACTGCGGGAGGGAGCGTAGGAAGGCTGTCATGAGTGTAGTTTAGCTGACTAAGCTTGCTCATTTGAAGCGGAGGGTATACCCAGTGTAAGTGGCCATTGACTCTTCTCCGCAGTGCAACTTTTCTCTTCTGGTTCGTGTTATGAGCCCTCGGCCGTGGCCTGCTTCTTCGCCTGCCAATGAATCATGCACGTCGGCTTCTGAGGAATACTCCCGGCAACCGGAGGCTGAGGAAAGTACTGCGTCATCTGTTTGAAGGTTAGTTTTCCGGCAAAATCTACGACCTCAGGAAGGGAGATTTGCCGTGAAAAGGAAGCGTTTTTCAGTGGAACAGATCGTGGGGAGCAGGTCAATGTCATTGCGATTCAGAAACCGGACGCCACCCACGTTGCAGGACACCGCACTTGGACCTCGCTTGGCCGCTTCGTCCGGCGTGGCGAAAAGGGCATTTTCATTCTCGCTCCAATGGCGCCATGCTGATCCTACAGACGTCCCCAGGCGAGTTCTATATTCTCGGCAGCGGTCTGTCCGTGAATTTTGCTCGCGATCCTGACGTCGACACGGGAATTGCCGGTATTGAAAGTGTTGAACAAGTTTCTCGTTCCTCTGGACGATGGACCAGGGAGAGGCGCCTCAATGGTGATCAAACCAACCAGGCTCGACAGTTGTTGCTTGACCGGCACCGGCAGCGTATGTACCGTGTGCGGTTGTACTCCATCGCTCCGGAAAGAGAGCATTCGCCCTAAAAGGGAGAGTGCTCTAGTATTACTGCTTGCATGAGCCTCAATTCCAACCTTTGGCCGGCCTTCTCTACCACACTTTTTCTCCGTATCTTCCGCATCGGTCTGGTGTTGTTGTTCCCTGCACTTCTGTGGCTCACCACTGCAGCATATTGCAGTGATGGCAGCGCGGCTGAAACCCACTGGGTGGGCTCCTGGGCTACGGCTCAACAACTTGTTGAGCCGGGCAATGCGCTAAGTGCAGACAACCTCCGCGATGCCACACTGCGCCAGATCGTGCATTTGTCTGTCGGCGGGAGCGAAATTCGACTACGGCTTTCGAATCGTTTTGGAACTACTCCACTGCATCTGACCGCGGTACACGTCGCCAGACCTCTCTCTTCCAGCTCCGACAAGATCGTGCCTGCCAGCGACAAGGCGCTCACATTCTCTGGCTCGTCGGATGTCACAATTCCTCCGCACGCCGACTACATTTCTGACCCGGTCTCGTTCACGCTAGTTGCGCTCTCCGATCTGGCGATCACTCTCCACGTCGATGTGTCGCCGGACGAACAAACCGGCCATCCCGGTTCGCGGGCTACTTCATACCTCATGCACGGAGATTTGGTTTCCGCACTTGAACTTCCGGGCGCTCACACATGTGAGCATTGGTACTTCGTTGCCGGAATTGACGTTGCTGCTCCGCCCCAGGCGAGTGCTGTCGTAATCCTTGGCGACTCGATCACCGATGGGCATGGCGCCACAACCAATGGTAATGATCGGTGGACTGACATTCTGGCACAGCGCCTGCAATCGCAACCAACCACACGCAACTTAGCCGTTCTCAATCAGGGAATTGGGGGGAACCATCTGCTTACCGATGGCTTGGGACCGAATGCATTAGCCCGCTTCGACCATGATGTGATTGCCCAGCCAGGGGTTTGCTACCTCATCATTCTTGAAGGGATTAACGACATTGGTATGCTCGCGCGGAATGGCGAGGTTTCCCGCGCTGAGCACGATGCGCTCGTTCACCGGATCATCGGCGCGTATCAACAGATGCTCCCGCGCGCTCACACCCACAACATCAAGGTCTTGGGCGCGACCATAATGCCCTTCGTCGGATCTAACTACTATCATCCCGATCCGGCCAGCGAAGCAGATCGGCAGGCCATCAATGAATGGATCCGAACTCCCGGACGCTTCGATGCGGTGATCGATTTCGACCAGATCACCCGCGATCCAGCACATCCTGAGCGCCTGCTCCCTGCCTTTGATTCTGGCGATCATCTTCATCCGTCGCCCTCCGGCTACGCCGCAATGGCAGAGGGCGTGCCGCTCTCGCTATTTGTACCCTCTGCAGAACCAGCCCCGAAGATTGCGATTACCTTCGACGATCTGCCGGCGCACGGCCCGCTGCCTCCGGGAGAGACACGAATGGAAGTGATCTCAAAGATTGTTGCGGCACTGCGGGACGCTAATCTGCCAGCAACGTATGGCTTCGTCAATGGAGCGCGCATCGAAGAGCAGCCCGCTGATGCTGCGGTACTGCAGATATGGCACTCGGCGGGAAATCCATTAGCGAACCATAGCTGGTCCCACATGAACTTGAACCAACACTCATTGGAGGAGTTCGAGCAGGATGTTGTTCGCGACGAGCCTGTGCTGGCGTCGTTAATGAAGCATGAAGACTGGCGCTGGTTCCGTTATCCCTTCCTGGCAGAAGGAGATACGCCTGAGAAAAAGCCCGCCTTTCGCGATTTTCTTCGAGAACATGGGTACAGGATCGCGGCGGTGACAATGAGCTTCGGTGACTATCTATGGAACGAGCCCTACGCACGGTGCAAAGCAAAGGGTGATACGTCAGCGATAGAGACGCTGGAAAAGAGCTATCTGTCTGCAGCCAGTGAGAGCGTCGATTACGATCGGAGCATCTCGTACACTCTGTATCGGCGCGATATTCCTTACGTGCTGCTCATGCATGTAGGCGCATTTGACGCCGAGATGCTGCCTCGCTTGCTGCAACTCTATCGCGGTAAAGGCTTCGAATTCATAACTCTTCCAGAAGCGGAGCGCGACGACTTTTATCGCGGCGCGACTGACCTCGTTCTTCCAGCCGGCGCCGAAACGCTCGAACGGGCAATGAGCGCTCGTCATTTGCCGTTGCCGCCCCGCACGGATTTTGCTGCGCAACTTGATTCTCTCTGCCATTAACGGTCCCCAGAAACGGGCGAGGTTTCTCTGCTGCCCAGACTGCGTGGCGGAGAGAGTGGATTCTATTTCTGTTAGGCAGCTATCTCTCGGCCCCTCAGCTTATGGCATCCTCTTTCTTGGTGTCCGAGAAATCACGCCGGTTGTGCATTCCTGCGCCCAGTCATTACCTATTGCGGGTCGTTGACGGTCATGACCACTCCGTCCTTGTCCTCGGTAAATCGGATACGGACCGACGGAGCGCCCGCAGGATAAAACGCGTGGTCGCCAACATGAAGGAGCGGACGCCCCATCGTGCCTTTGCGCGTCCACGCCAGCGGGCTATACATGGACGTCATGCCCTAGCGCCGTTCGACGGTGACTTCGATTTGCTGCGTCACGCCCGCGCCAAAAGTGAAGGGAGGTAAAAGCAGATTGGTCGTTCTTTCTTTCCCTCCCCACGCTTTCTTTACTCAATGCCAGATTGAGTTTTCCGCGAATGTGAGCAATCCTGCACAGAATCGTCCGCCCCGGTCTGTCAAGGTTGATCTTGCAAGGTTGCACCTGTCGGGTCGGCTTGCACAAAACGCGAGGCAAGAGATGGTTCCGCAAGAGCCCTCCGCTACTCACGCAGCTTTCTTTTTTGGGATGCGCAGCGGACCTCTTGGGCCAGAGGACACCAATGAAAAGACAATTCCTTCACCTTTCCGCTTACCCCTGTGACGAGTGCGCTAGCCCCGTCATTGCAGGCTCGCTCGCGGTCCGCGAAAATGAAATATCGAAAGAAACTGAGATCAGGCAAGTGGGAGCGATCTGTCTATCGTGCGGCCATCGGCAAAACCGAGCGACCGAGCCTAAGCGTGCCCGTCATTTGCCGCCCGTGGAATGGGACCCCGTGGTCACGATAGAGGCTGCTCATGTGACCGCCGCATACGCCGAGGCGCTCAATCGTGCAGAACTACATTGAGCAGAGAGCTGTGAACCTGTAAACCGCCTTCGACTCCTCCGGCATAGTGAATGAACCCTAATTTCCTGAATCGGTTCATGAAAAAGCTGACTCGCGAACGAGTGGTTCCAACCATTTCGGCCAGGGTCTCCTGACTGATCTTAGGGACCACGGTTTCAGGAACACCCTCCTTGCCGAAACGAGCCAGCAAGAGTAGGACACGGGCCAGTCTCTTTTCACTGGAGTTGAACAGTTGGTCGACTAGATCTTCCTCGTAACGGATATTACGCGCCAGCAAATACGCTACGAACATGTCTGAAAACGCGTGTTCGCGGTGAAGCGCTTCCATCATCGCCTTCTTGTCTACGCGCAGGAGCTCGCAATCCGTCATGGCCCCCGCAGACCCCATACGCAGCAGCTGACCTGCCAGCGAACCCTCACCAAAAAAGTTGCCCTCACTCACTATGCCGATCGTCGCTTCCTTGCCGGCCTTGGATACTACAGTGAGCCTCACTTTGCCTTTTTGAATATAAAAGACAGCGTCCGCCACATCCCCTTGGGCGAATATCGTTTGCTTTTTCGGGACATCCAAGATCTTCCTGCCATCGCCGATCGTGGCGAGGAAAGTGTTGGGGTCGAAGCCGCGATTCTTCTTAGGCGCCACGGCCAGCTTCATATAATACAGATTATAGGACCGGCGGCCTTCCGGAAGTGAGCTATTTTGCACACTATTGCAACAGGAAACGAGGGAGATGTACCGGATCGAGATGGCAGTTCTTCGGCCAAGCCTGACGGCCCGCGTTGAGCATCTGGCGGCGTGCGCCGGCAGAACCAGACTGTCCCAAAACCAAAGTGAAATACACCCGGAATTCTGTTGATCTCCGATCGGTTGAGTGAGATCGCGCCGCGGACTGCTCTGCGTCGATTTTCACCGGGAGCCCTGGTGGGCGATCATTGTCGCCACCGCTTACCCCGGCCGCTGCGTTCCCCGAGCGGTTGCGCAGTAACTTTCGTTTCCTACAGGAGTGGTCACTTTTGAGCAGTTTTTCTTTGCCATCCTGCCCGATACTGCAAACGAACGGAAAATTGCCATCGTAAGCATCAATTCATCATCACTGCGCCTCATGAACTCTTGCCGAAGATCTCGTGATAACCCAGGAAAAACACATAAGCCCCGCGGGCAGAAACCTGCGGCGGGGTTACTCTGGAGGATTTATGCCGCCAACTATTCAAGCCGGGACGATTCTGATGAAGGAGTGGCCTCGCATGGCACAGCTTCTTGGGCTGGAGAATGAGCCCTGCTGGGGGAACTGGAGCCTGGTCAAGGCACTGGATAGCCTCGCTCTCGATCGCAAGCTTCATGCTGCGGGATGGAACTTCTTTTTCATGGCGGCAGCAGTGAGAGTAATGTTTTTTGGCGCCGTGGCACCGGGGAAAATCCAGAACGCAGTGAAGCGGATACTGGCGAAGGTAAGGCCTCAACAGTTTAACAGTCTCGAGGTGACGGGAATCGTTGAGAAGCATTTTCTGGGCTTTCCCTATGCCATCGTTTCGGCACATTCACGCCATATCCAACACAGCTGCCGCCTGGATGCCGCCGAGACACGGCAGACGTTCCAGCGAGACGCGGAGTGGGCCAGGGGTTGAGATCGGGCGAACACGAAAGTGTAAGGTCAATGCTGACCAAAGTCATAAAGTGGAGTGCGATTGCAGCCTTGCTGGGCGGCGCTGCCTTTCGCACGACGCGGGCTTATGCGCTCCCGTTATCGGTCGTGGTTGTGGCGGCGGCTATCGTCGTTCTCTCACAAGCCGCATCCATGCGCCGGTATGTTTGGCTCATTTTGTTTCTTGTGGTTGCATGCCTTTTTAATCCTGTTTTTCCCGTCCCATTCTCCAACTACGCTTTCGGGATAGCTAGTACTTTCGCTGCATTTCTATTCTTCTTCTCGCTGGAGCTGCTGAAGCCGAAAATCCGCGTTAT
>Ga0224550_1000017_pt1 | contig 33116 bp, 21 predicted proteins | sample 714P31014metaG_FD_179905 | JGI IMG/M metagenome (GOLD analysis project Ga0224550, IMG submission 179905) | Peat soil microbial communities from Stordalen Mire, Sweden - 717 P3 10-14 | ecosystem: Environmental > Terrestrial > Soil > Wetlands > Peat | place: Sweden: Norrbotten County, Stordalen...
GCAGCGCCGAGCTTGGCGGCGAGATGATCAAATCCGGCGCTTGTATCGGAGAGCTGGTATATCAGGTCGGGGTTTCCGCCTACCAAAGTTGTTATCGGTCCGAATATCTCTGTTTGCCAATCGCCGATGCCGGGTCTCCCCGATGCTTGCATATCGAACATTGGGTTCACATCCGGCACCATCGGGTCAGAGCTTGGGATATTGACAAGACCGGTGAGCGTTTCTATGCATTTGTGATAATCGTCAATTACGGAATTATTGAAAGGATTAGTCGTTTTTAGCCGGAGATACGCGTCAGCGTAGCCAAGCGTGGTTTGACAAATCGCAACCCTGTCTTTTAAGAGTCCGGCTGTGAGTTTATAGCCGAATAGTATGTCCCCCTCGATCTCCCTCTGTGTTTTCTCAAGCTGTTTTGATAGGTTTTCCACGGCTTCGAGCGTTTGCTTTTGGAGCGAAATGATCTGCTGCTGCCCGTCGAGAAGTGTTTTTAGGTCGCCATCTATTTTCTGCAGCTGTCGCAGTTCTCCATCATCGCTGCTGAATACTCCCCCAAAGAGCGAGTTGACAGCACCGAGATAATTACCGGATAGAACGCTGCTAAGTACTTTGGTTCCAGTGGACATAGCAGATGAAACGTTCTGGGCGTCGGATACAAGTTGGGGGTTGATATGAAACATCGAGGCTGCGGTGTTGAAGACCTCGTCTGGAGTAATACTCTCCGTAGCAAGAGACCGCAGCCGCAACTCGGCGTTAAGAACTTCGCTGCTGATTTGAGCTATGTTCACTCCGCCGACCGAAATCGAGCCCTCTGGGAGTTGCGTGAGTAATTGTTCGACCTGTGCCCTGTCTGGCAAAGGCGACCGGATCGCCACACCGATGATAGCTTGTACGTTGCGCGCTATGCTCACCTCCGCCACCAGAGGCATTCCCGCCGCACCCAGTTGTTGAGGAACTGTGTTAAGCCTTTCCAGATCATTCTTTATCCTAAGTTCTAAATCTCCAGCTTCCCTCGCACGCCTACCTGCCTTGTCGGCTTCATTGTTCGCGATGGCCAGGAGGCCCGCAACATTTTGCACAAGGGCACTAGCATCATTGGACGTGAACGGCCCTGCAAAAGTTCCTACGACCTGTCGGAGATTGTCGTCGCCAGAGGCGTGTCTTGCCGCTTCCTGGAGGAGATGCCAAGTCCGTAATACCTGATCGTTATTCGGCATAGCATGCAATTGCTGGAAAAAAGCGGCGGCCACAATCCGAGGCGGCGATTGTAAGAAGTCGCCTATTGAACCGTTCGCGAAATCCAGAAGCTCCTGGCTGGTCGTGCCGGCGACGATGCCCGCGGCGAGCATGTTGCGCTCTACTGCCTGTGAGATCGCATCTACTGCCAGTTGTCGAGGATTTGGCGCGAATCGTTGCAATTTCGCATAATATTCCGCCTCGGAGTGCGATTCAGTGGTAGATCCACCAACAGCCTGCCGTTCCGACTGAATAAACTGTCGGAATGCAGCTATCTGCGTCCGTAACTGCTCGTACTGCGCATTCGGGTCGGCGATAATATCCAACGGCAGCGCAGTTTCCGCACACGTCGACGCCGCCGTCTGAATCAGTAGGATTCGGGATTCGGGTGCCACTATGCCGGGCAGGGCGATAATGTTTTTGAAGATTGCCGGGCAATCGACGGTCTGCGCTCGAACGGGCATGGCCGACAAAATGCAGCACGCTGCAATGACGACCGGAACGGCTGCTTTAGCGCGACCAGATCTGAGCGGGAGATAAGCGCCTAACGCTCTTAGCATCTTTGCGTCCTTACCCGACAATGGCTATTAAGTGTCGGCTAACGCTATCCGATATCTTCGGTTTGTTCAATAAGAATCAGTAGGATAAAAGGCCGCGTATAATTGCGAACGCATGAGTCGGAAGAGTTCAGGAGGCGATATGAGCGATTACTTCGCTGGGTCTGGTTGGTCGCAGACGTACGCCAAGAAAGCACTGCCGATTCTTGTCAGTCTTGCCGAGAGCCACAGGGCGACCACGTATACGGAACTCGCGAACACTCTTCTGGGAGACAAGAGGTATGGGCATCCCGTAATGAGCGCCTTAGGGAGGTTGGGCCGCGCACTAGAGTCGCTGAACGAAGCTGAGCCCAAGAAATACGGGAAAATTCCTCCTATCGAGTTATTGGTCTGCAACCAGAGAACGGGCAGACCTGGGAATCTCGGCCTGAACTTTCTCGGATACAAGAAATCCGAAACCGACAAAATGTCGAAGGCACTGCTCGATACAATCGTATCGCGTGCACACCAGAATATCTTTGAGTACCCACGCTGGCAGCATGTCTTAAAAGCTTTTGGGTTGGAGCCGGTAACCTTGAAATTGCCTGCCCCTGAGAGCATCCTTCCGAAAATACGGGAACTTGAGCGGCACACCACAGGAGAAGGTGAAGAGCATGAACGGCTGAAGTTATTTCTTGCTCAGAATCCCAAGAGAATCGGGATTCAATGGAAGAGCGGCGGTGATGTCGAACGCCTCCTTCTCTCTGGGGATCGCCTTGATATCAGCTTTCGTGACGACGAAAGGTGGATCGACGTAGAGGTAAAGGGCAAGCACTCGCCGTTGGCCGACCTCGTTCGCGGAATCTTTCAATGTGTAAAGTACAAGGTGATTTTGGCGGCACATCTGCGATACGAAGCTCTGGGAGGAAAGGCGCATTTGCAGCGAACAATTCCAAGAGTAGTACTCGCGTGCGGCGCTCCTTTGCCTACCGAACTCCTGACGTTCGCCAAGTCCATCGATGTAGAGGTGAGGTCCGGCATATCAGTGCCGGAAGAATTCGTTCCGACACGTAACACCTACCTTGACGATCACGTACCTCTCCGGGCGGGATGAACTGCAGACGATTCGCCAGGCCCGATGTCATAGCGTTCCCCCTTACGATCTAGGGGCGCTCCCGCGCCGTTTGCGCCGTCCCTCTGCCGAATCTTTGCATGGCTCTAAGCTGCTTGGTGGAGTCCACCACAGTCTGCCCTTTGGGTCCCGGATACGAACTTCGATGCATGGTTTGATACCGTCTTTCGCCTTTCGCACCATTACCACATCGCAACGCGCCATCCCGCGCCCGATTCCCTCCGGGCCGTCCAGATTCTCCCAAGTTATTAAAACCTTGTCACCCTTTTTCATCGACCTTCTCCGCGTCTCTTGACGGGCTGCGCTTTCAACTTTTTCCAGTTCACGATGTTCCCACTCCTCAAAGTGGAGATTTCAGGCTCCATCGAAAGCTCAATCGTCGCCTTCAGGCGAAAGCTGACGTGCGTGTTGTCCTCGAACTCGATAACGAGCACCGTAAACTCCTCGTCGTTCGCAAAACGCATTTGCCGGACGACCTTGCCTTTGAGGGCGGGGTATTCGAAACTCTCAGTCCTACGTTTCATGGGACAATTCCCTACCGGAACCGCACCCGCAACCCTTTCAACTCCGGCGAAACCTTGATGCACTGTCTCAGCAAATGCCGCGTGTCGTGCTCGACGGTGCGCAAAAAGTCTGTCACGCAACCCATTGCGACCCGGTTCTAGCCGAGTGCGCGCGGGCCTAGAGCTGAGATATTCAAGGTGTCAAACGTGATGGGACGTTTTGTCGTAGGTTTTGCCATTTCCGCCTCACTATCTTGGCTTTGAAGTTGGCGAACCAATCGCTCAAGTTCACACTACTCACGGTGAATCACTCCTTGTGCGATGTTTTTCTCAATTTCTTCAAAGCGCTCAGTTAACTCGTCTGGCTTCATTTTCAGCGCATAGCTGATCCTGAGGAATTCGGTTACGGGCATGTCTCCCGCCAAGCCGCGCTCTAGCGCGATCAATCTTCTCAGGGGCAGTCCAGCAATGCGACTGAGTTCTTTGCGGGACACATGGCGTCTCTCTCGGGCCTCTTTGATGGCGAGACCCAGCGCTCTGGAAATGCGCTTGTGATCGAGTCCCTCCATTGCAACTCGTGCGCGTTCCTCGGCTTCCTCTATGGAAAGACCAGCTTCGAGACGAGCTTTTTTCAAAGCCTCACCGAGGGCCTTGCACATGACATCGTCACCCGGATACTGAAAGGGATCTGACATACACGTCCTAAATATACCACGTCATAAAAGAGACGTGGTGTTTATAGTACCGAATCGCTTACAAACGGGACGTGCAAGACGAAACCGCATTCTTCAAGGGGTTAGGAACGCGCATCAGAGCGTTGCGTGAGCGCGCAGGGTATAGCCAGGAAGACATGATTACCCACGGATACTCCGTACGCTATTGGCAAAAGGTCGAAGCCGGAAAGCCCATAACGCTCCGCACATTGCTTCGCATCTGCCGCTTATTCATTGCCCCAATGGGCGATGTTGTACGTGGTCTGGACGATATTTCGAGCAAGGGTCCGAGGAAACGGCGGTGAGCGAAGGGTTTGATATCCAAGGTTCGAGGGTCAGACGGCTCGGCGCGAACCGCAGGGTCTGACGGAAGAGGGTAACGTACTCGTTCACCATTGTGCGTTCAAGAAAAGAAGCTTCAACGGTCAGAGTTGTAGACCGTTGACACCGCTGCGCAGGCCTTCGATCCCAAAACAATGGCGGAGTGCAAAACTCGCACTCCGCCGGAACTCTGAGCTGGCCTATGCTTTTGTCTTGCGGTCCCTCGGCTTTGCTTTGGCCTTCGTCTTCTTGTCTCGTTTGGCCGCAAGTTCCACCGCCACGGCTTTCTGGACTTTCTCAGTATCCACTCGATAGCGTTTGGCGGCGTCTATGAGAACGTCGTCGCGGCTGGCGGTGGATCGCTGATAAGCCGAATCCAGCAGGCTGATTTCCAGAACCAGCTTGCAAAGTTCGGTCTCATCATACGTGCTTACTTGCTTGGCCAAAAGCTCCTGCGCGGACGAAGAGTCCTTCTTTGCCTCAACCTTATGCCGCTTCGCCAGAGCCGGGACTTGGCTGTAGGAAAGGTGGCCGATCAGGTAATGGGCAACGGCCAGCAAGTCGGCTTTCTTCAACGGAGCCGATACGCGTTGGAGGATCGTAGCCAAGACACGATGGCGAGTCGTGATGGCCAGTTTCTCCTTTTCGATGCGCTTCCGCTCCTCAGCCCTCTCTCGCTCGACTTGCTGCGGAGAAGGTGTGTTGGGATGGTGGACACGGCAGGTCGGATCGGCGCAAACCTTGACCACCTGTCCTCGCTTACCGCCGTCCATGACAATCGCCTCGGTCATCTTGTCACAGGGTTTCTGAACGGGTGAGAGCTTGGTGCTCGCGCCGTTCGGCTTGGGTTTCCTGATCTCCAACTCGACATACTGATTCCGTCCCAAGGGAGCGCCCTCGCGGGAATTCCACGCCGCCGAAATCTGGATTAGCTGTGGCTTGGTTTCCAGAGTCTTTTTCACGGAGGCGTCGATCTTGGCCCGAAAACAGTCAGGCGAAGTACAGGAATCTTTTCGCACGTCCGGGAAGAGTAGTTTGTTGATTCCGGTTCGCTTCGGGCAGTTGGCGCACGAACCTGCTTCGGGAACGAGTGTCTCGTCCTGCTTGTCAAACGGCGCTGAGGCCAGTTGCAGCAAGATGTTCGACTCGATCCACGCTGCGAGTTCACGAACGGGAATCAAGACTTGGCTGTTGCCTTCGCTTGTCCACAAACCCCGAAAAGCAGCCGAGAATGCTTCCTGCTGTTGCGAAGCCGGGAGCTTGGCGATCAGCAAAGCGTGGCCGATGGTGATTTGGTCTTTCAGAAATGCCTCGGCCACGGGCGGTATGAGGTCAGCGAGTCGAATGCGACCGTAGACATACGCCTCGCTTTTGCCAGCGCGTGAGGCAATGATGGCGACGGTGTAGGCAGGCTCTCCGAGTTCCAAGAGTGACTTGAAACCCAGAGCTTCCTCAAGCGGGTGGATGTCTTCGCGTTGCAGGTTCTCAACGCACTGGGCCTCGATGGCCTCGGCATCGGTCAGCTTGACTACGCGGACGGGAAGTTTTTCGAGTTCCGCCAGTTTCGCCGCTCTGAGGCGGCGTGCCCCGGCTACAACCTCGTATTTGCTTTCCTCCAGTTCACGTACCAGAAGGGGAGCCAGAATCCCCTGCGTCTTGAAACTGGCTGCGAGTTCTTCAAGGCTCTTAGCGTCAAAGCGTTTGCGAGGGTTAGTTGGTGACTCCGCAAGCGCGGTGATGGGAACGCTGCGGTATTCGTGGTTGTTGACTGCATTTTGCGTACTCGGCATAATCTTTTCTCCTCTCATGTGTCTCTGGTTATGTGTTGTGGACTCGGCGCACACGTCGGGCCTGAAAACCAAACGAGTGCAAGGGTTGGCGTGCTATGCGGCTGCCGCGAGTGCCGCTGGCTCGGGGGCAATGCCCCCGAGGATCACGGCAGCGGTTTGTTGAACGGCTTCCAAGCTCTCGCGCAGGAGATTGGCGTCTCCGTGCCAAAGCTGGATGTAGTCCTGGGACGCCGTTCCGTTCTGAAGTCCGACCGATTGGCAGACCACATAGGCCACGGCTTCGGCCTCAGTTTCGCGGACTTGCTTGGTGGTCAGCGTGCGTCGATCGCCACGGTGGAGCATTTCGTGGGCGATCTCATGCACAAGCGTGGAGAACTCCTCGGCTGGCTGCATCCCTGACAGCAGCGTGATCTTCCCGCCATACGAAAGACCTTTGGCAGGAGCAATTCTCTCGGAGAAGGTAATCTCGACGCTTTGCGCTTCCACGAACTTAAACAGACGTTCGCGGTATCCGCTCACGTCGCCGTTTACTTCGGTCAACGTCGGCAGTTCCTTGCCTTCGGTCTGGCTGATGTCGAAGACATAGACGCCTCGGAATCCATACAGCGTCCGCTGTCCCTCCGTTGTTGCGTCTTCGCTCGGTTCGTCGGTCGCTACGTCCTTCGTGCTTCGTGTTCCGACCATCGGGGCGAGAATGAAAATCCCTTTTTCTCCTCTTTTAACGAAGCGGCCAAGCGAGTTCCAAGTACGAAGTCCGGCAACGTTGGTGGCATCGGGCTTCTGGCGTGCGATGAGCATGATGTTGCCGAAGCTGTAGGTGTGAAACTTCGCCATCGCTCCGAGGTATGCGGTGAGAACTTCACTGTGATCGGACTCCAAAGCTGCGACGAGAAAATCCACAGCGTCTTTGGTGCGTTTGTTGACTTCTTCTAATTTCATGTTTTTTCCCTTTCTGCCGTTTCCGGCTTGTTTCTTTCTTCACTTGAGCGGGAGCGGGAAGAAACAAGGCGGAACGGTGAAAGGGACAGAACGGAGGCCGAAGGGGGGTGGCAGGGCGTGAGTGAAAGCGCGGTGAGTGCCAAAGTGCGACCTGAAGTTACTTGGAACGACTGTCTGACGAGACGCTTTTGATCAGACCTGTTGTCCCATCGACAGTACCCTAGGAGGCGAGGGCGGCGAGGTAACGAACCGTCCGAAGCCCTCTGATAACGTAAGCCGCAACCGGTAGGTTGCCACTGAGACCGTGAGGCGACGGTGGAACTGCCAGCATCGAGGTGGAAAGGCGCTAGGGTTTAGCAGGAGCGGTCAACACATGTGAACTCTTGTAAGCGTCGTGAGCCATCCAAAAGGCTGAAGATGCTAATCGGCCTTGATTGCAGCGGGCACGGGGGCTTTTGACTCCTCCGTCATGGGCAAACAACGCTGCCGGCGTAGAAAGAGGACCCTCCCTGCTAGGTCGTCCAAGTGAAACAGGGTAAGCCCGTATCGCTCCCGCGAGGGTAAGGAGACCGTGAGGTCGACGAAGGCGGTGCGGGTAGAGGATGAGGGAAAAAGCGAATGCCGTTCGGTAATAGAGCGGATACGGATTGAGCGAGAGCGACATGATCCGGCGTGAAACGAGCCCACTTCCCTCGGGTCTTTCGTCACGAGAGAACTTGATTAACCGACACATGAGGCAAGGCAGATGACGACAGTGAACACTGTTGGTGCGGCTTCACGTAAACCTGACGAGTGGGACTCCCTTGCGGGACTGAAACTCTCCGGGAATGTGCGTCGGCTCCAGGTGCGTATCGTGAAGGCAACGAAGGAAGGCAGATGGGGCAAGGTGAAATCCTTGCAACGGCTGCTGACCCACTCGTACAGCGGCAAAGTACTGGCCGTGTGCCGAGTGACGACGAATCGAGGCAGAAAGACGGCTGGCGTGGATCGAGTTTTATGGAACACGCCGGAGAAGAAGGCGCGGGCTGTTCACGATCTGAAGCAACGCGGCTATAATCCGCAGTCGCTTCGTCGTGTGTACATCCCGAAATCGAACGGCAAGATGCGCCCGCTGGGAATCCCCACCATGAAGGACCGAGCGATGCAAGCGCTGTACCTGCTCGCCTTGGACCCTGTGGCGGAGACCACTGCGGACCCGAACTCCTACGGGTTCCGTCCGCGGCGTTCCTGCGCGGATGCGATCGAACAGTGCTTCTCGATACTGACTCGATCAAATCCGCAATGGATACTGGAAGGCGACATCAAGAGCTGTTTCGACCGAATCAGTCATGAATGGCTCCTGTCTCATGTTCCTATGGATAAGGAGATTCTTCGTAAATGGCTGAAGTCGGGCTACCTGGAAAAGCAGGTCTTTTATAAAACGGACGAAGGAACGCCACAAGGAGGGATTATCTCGCCGGTGCTGGCCAATCTGGCACTGGACGGCCTCGAAAAAGGTCTGCGAGAGAAATATCCGCCGACGAAAAGATTACGCGGCGAATACCTCTGTGTGAACGTCGTCCGGTACGCGGATGACTTCGTTGTTACCGGCAGAACGAAAGAACTGCTGGAGCGGGAGATCAAGCCCCTTATCGAGCGGTTCCTGCGCGAGCGGGGGCTCGAACTTTCGCCGGACAAGACGGTCATCACACATATAAAGGATGGCTTTGACTTCCTCGGACAGAATGTGCGCAAGTACAGAAATAGAAAGCTGCTCATTAAACCCTCTCGCAAGAGCATTCGTGTTTTGTTGGAGGGCGTCCGTGGAGTCATTCGGGACTCGCAGTCTCTGACAGCAGCCCAGTTGATAACGCGTCTTAATCCCAGAATCCAGGGATGGGCAAATTATCACCGGCACGTTGTCAGCAAGCGAGTCTTCGCCCAGGTGGATGACGCCATCTTCAGGGCACTATGGCAGTGGGCACGTCGAAGACACCCCATGAAGACGAGCGACTGGACCATGCGCAAGTACTTCGGCCGTCGCGGAAATCGATCATGGTGGTTCTTCGGCACGAAAAACGAGGAAGGCTCAGGCCCGGAAACGGTCTGGCTCTTCCGCGCTGTGTATGTGCCCATTCGGAGGCACATCAAGGTTCAGCGGGATGCGCATCCTTATGATCCGGTGTGGGAGTCGTACTTTTCGCAGCGTACTCGGGGTTGCACCCGTGCCCGCTGAGGTTCGACCGCTCCGTCCTCGAATGGTCTGGCTTTCCTTCGAGGTGTTGGGTTCCACCGTCGCCGCCTTATTAGTATCGTTTCCGCGTCTCGTCAGACAGGCGTTTGAAAGGCTTGAGCCGTGTGAGGGGAAACTCTCATGCACGGTTCTTAGAGGGCTGGGCGGGAGCAATCCCGCCCGGCTACTCGACCGGGGTTGGGTTTAGTTTGGCGCGAAACCGGCGCAGTGCGAAACGCCCGTCCGAGCCGCCGGCTGAGGCGGCGTCCACCCGGAAGAGGGCGCAGTGGAAGGAAGACGCGAAGCCACGTAGGGGTAAGATTGACGTAGGATTTGGCGGAATGCTTGGAAAGAGCCGGGAGGCTTGGGAAGAGACTTTATGGTTTGTGGGGCGAACCTGCGCGGTGTTCTGTGAATTCCGAGTTTTAGACGACACAGTCGAAACCGTTCAAAACAACGCGGGATAACGTCCTTCCTCCGTGTTGCACCTTGAATACCTCTCGTTAAAGAGGTGCTCGCGACAGAGGTATAAAAGGCGTAAAATCAACGTTTTACATTAGCCCTTAACGACGGGCACCAAACGCTGATGGCATTCAAAATAGAGGCTCGAACGATTTTGCAGCTGGGCGCGGAGCTAATAAGCTCCGACGGAGTTGCATTCTATGAACTGATCAAGAATGCATTTGACGCCCGGACCAAGAAGGCCGTTCGCATTGACATCATCGTAAGAGTTCCTGAGGCGAAATACAGATCCCTGAAGGAATCACTCAAAGAGGCCAAATTCTCTTCGTTGGCGTCCTTGCGGAACGCGATGGCTGAGGCCCTTGATTCTACGGCGCCATCGGCAGGTGAATTCGCACAGAGGATTCAAGTGGCGCAAACTGTCCCTCAATTACAAACAATGCTTGAGGAGGCGAATTACATTGAGGTCAGCGACACAGGGGAAGGTATGTCACTCCAGCAATTGGAGGATGTTTATTTAACCATCGGAACTCGCGCGAGATTGGATCAGCGAGATCAGTCGCGTAATGGGAAGCCAATTCTTGGCGAAAAAGGAATAGGCCGCTTGTCTGCGATGCGTCTCGGAATGCGACTCCGTGTACTAACGAGCCGAACCAGTGAACGCCACTGGAATATTCTCGAAATTGACTGGAAAGAGTTTGGGCGGGCCCAACACCAACTTTTGACGGACATCGCGATCAAACCTGCGCAGGGAGAGGAAAAGGTCGACTCGGCAGAGAGCGGCACAACGATTCATATTGCCGACTTGAATACGGAATGGTCGCGTCAAAAGCTGCAGAATATCGCACAGCAAGAATTCAGCAGATTGATGGACCCATTCTCTCCTCCTCAAGTGCGAATGGTCTTTCGGTTTAACCAGGAACCCGTCGTAATTAACCCTATTAACAAATTCCTCTTTGAGCATGCCGACGCCTACCTGGAGGCGGAAGTGAAGAAGATCAGTGGTGAAGTTGGCTATGAATTGCGCGGTGAGATTGTGTATCGGCTTAGAAAGCGACGGAAAGCCCTCCATCTCACTCAAGACCATTTACTGAGTGCGGCCGGCTTGAGCGCCGTTTCGGAATTGGGGTCATTGGGTCCATTTAGCATGATGTGCTATTGGTTCAACCGCCGACGCCTCACAGCTATTGAAGGGATTGGTGACATAAAGGTGGTAAAAGCGTTAGTAGATGAGTGGGGTGGCGGTCTGATGTTATTTCGAGATGGATTCCGAGTGCATCCGTACGGCGGTCCGACTGACGACTGGCTACAACTAGATCCGATTGCGTTCAAGTCGCAAGGATACAAAGTAAATCGCAAACAGATCATTGGTAAGGTCGATATCACTAACCGTCATAATCCCTTGCTCGTTGACCAAACGAATCGCGAGGGCCTTCAGGACAATTTGCAAAGCCATGCTCTTGTTCTAATTCTTCAGCGAATTCTGATCGACCTACGAGTTTTTGTAACTAACGTCGATGACGAAATCAGGCAAAAAGAGGCACTTGACTTTGACGTGCTTGAAGAACGCGTGGAGGGGGCTCAAAGTGCGCTGGAAGAAACTCTGAAGCAACTGGTCGCGAAGTACCCTAAGGAAAGACAAATCGCATCGTCGGTTCGTTCTGTGACTGAAGATATTAAAGAAATTATGGACCAAGCCAAGGAGCTTGCCGAAGGTCTAGACCGGAGGCAGAATCAGCTCGTTCATTTGGCAGGCATTGGGTTAATGGTCGAAATAATTGCGCACGAACTCAATCGTGCCACTCAGTATACGATCTCCCTACTTGCCAGCACTGAATTGGATAACGTTCCGAATGATGTACAACAGACTCTTGAGACGCTCGAAAGCCAGCTCAAGACGATTCAAAAGCGGTTGAGAATTCTCGATCCACTAAGTACTGCTGGAAGGCAGGTCAAGGAGAGTTTCGATTTGGCCCTATGGATTCGCGAGATACTCTCTGGCCACGATCCTCAATTTAAAAGGCATGGAATTATGCTTAGGTACCGGGTCATTCCAGCCACCGGAGAATTCAGAGTTCGAGCGGTGAAGGGCATGATTGTTCAAGTTTTCGAGAATCTGATTTCCAATTCTGTGTATTGGCTAAAGCGTTCGAGGATCGATCGACCAAGTTTTCAACCTGAGATCACTGTTGTCGTCGATTGTAACAACCGTCAAGTCAGATTGTCTGATAATGGTCCTGGCGTCGAACCAGACCAGCGAGAAGAAATCTTTTTGCCTTTCGTAACAACAAAACCAGGTCGGGAAGGAAAGGGATTGGGTTTGTATATCGCGAGGGAAATCGCCCACTATCATGGAGCGCAACTCTACCTCTCGGAGAAACCTACAGCACACCCTCGCGCGCTCAACACTTTTATATTTGACCTGACTCCAGGAGACACTAAATGAATGTCGATAAGAAAGTGCTTGAGCAGCTCAAGCAGCTCCTTCAGTCACACAATATTTCAAAGGTTGCGATCATCGACGACGCTTATTACTTGGTTCCAGCTCGGTCATTCTTAACTGGGACGCGCCTCGGTCAGCTGAGGGCGAACATTCAGGCCTGGGATAAACCGTCTAAAGAATTCGAAGCCTTGAACGTGAGAATCGAAACGGATGAGGATTTGACAGATGAAGTCATAGAGCGGATATACAATCTGTGCGCGAGTGCGCCCGAAATTCAGCGTTGGTTCCAGGATTACGATAATGAGCAGGAGCAACGGCGAGCACAGTTGAGGGAACTTGAAGGTATGTTCAACGCCGATCTCGGCTGTGCTGTCTACACCTTGTCGCCTGATGCGAACTTTGACGCGGCAAACTTGCCGCAGCTTATCTTTGTAGACTATTACCTTGATCCTTCCGACAGGGGCGAGGATTCGTTAGTACTCGCCGAGACGATCGGCAAGAAGATCACCGATAATTTTGCCGCTACGGACAAGCCATTTGTGATTTTGATGTCGAGCAAGAGCAACGTCAATAGCGCAATGAAATCTATGTTTCGGGAGAAGGCGGACTTTCTTGGCGGCATGTTCTATTTCATTCCAAAATCAGAGCTCAAGCGTGATGCAACACTGCTGTTAAAACTCGCCATTCTAATGCGTTCCATGGACGAAGGCCGCACGATACAACGGTTTGTGGAGGCGTTCGGAACGGAGCTTCGCAGTGCAGCTGAACGCTTTAATCGAAAGGTGCGTGCTCTGAGTATTGAGGATTATGGTTACATGCAACAATTGAGTCTTCAGCGAGAAGGAAGGCCATTGGGCGATTATTTGTTGTGGCTGTTCGGTACCTACTTTGGTCATCTACTGTTTCGGTCTGTCCCGGAACAGCGACGACAATTGGATTCAATGAGGTTTGTAGATATACCAGAATCGGACAGCTTTCCGTCGGACGAATTTGTAGATCTCTACAAGAATGTTGTTGCCCAAGAGGTTCAAGAGCTAGCGGTCCATCCGCGATCAGGGGACCAGGGTGAGGAGGCTCAGGCTGCATCACCCCCTGATCCCCATTTTGGGGACGTCTTCATCAATGAAAACAGGGATACCTTGATGGTCATTACACCTGAATGTGATCTGCTTTACTCCCCAGAAGTTGACGCACAAAGGGGGCATCGGCCCGATCAGAGTGTTTTACTGGTACCTGGAAAGCTAGAGGAACTCGGCCGCATACACGGTTCCGAAGACGTAGTGACTGCCTTTTTTCCCCTCGACGATAAGACTTATCAAATCAAGTGGCGTATCAAGAGCGTTGAAAGTCCAAGCTTTGAGAATCTACGATCCACTTTGCAACAGCGTGGTTACCGAAGGCGCTCAAGAATACGTCATCCATTTTCTACGCAAGTGCAAGAGGCATTCACGAGTGATGTCAGCAGAGTGGCATTGCCTGTGGCTCCGCCAATGCTGCGCAAGGCCTCAATTGCAATATGCTGCCAGGGAGAGGGTGATACTGTTCAAACTATCGAGCTAGACTCTTCTTCAGCTGTTCTATTTACAAGTCGTGACGATCATTATGTTCATCTGAAGCTCCAGGCTGCGGTGAAAGTGATTGAAACAGCGCAATCGTTAGTTCAAATAATTCAACAGAAGCTTGAAACTGAAAGCAATGAAAATGCTCGTAAACGTCTAACGAGCCACGTTGAAAGGTTAAACCACCTCGTCACTGATCTTGATGCGCAGATTGCGTTGCGTCAACCTCATGCAGTTAAACTCGGCAAGAACTTCCCGATTTCTGGCACACCAGTTGAACTGCTTCGCGAGGCGAATAAAGAGTCGCCGAAAATAAAGCAGAGACTCTCATCTTGTCCAATCGTCGTCGTTGTAATTGAAGACGAACCGGCGAAGGAGATCGTTCCCGTACAACCGGAGGATGCCGCATGATCGTAAGTATTCTCCGAAACAGACATTCCGAAACAGCTGAGATGGAGAAGTCTGGTTGTCAAGGAGGCTTAATTCGGCCTCTGCATGGAGCTGGGCTGTGTCCAACAAAGTGTTTGTAAGCAAACAATTTACATAAACTGCTAAACTGGCAGCGAAAACCTTCGAGCCGGAGAGCTCTGGATGCCGAATTATAGATTTTCGGGACACGAGTCGTTCCCTTGTCGCTATGCTTGGCTTCCCAAGGCTTTTCGCGCAATCTCCCAAACAGAATCGATTTTTGCCGATGAGGAAGCCGCAATCGTGCGGCTCGGCGTGGGCAAGAACATGGTTCGAGCGATTCGCTTTTGGATGCAGGTCTCGCGAATTGCTGAGCCATCGTCTGGCGGTTATGCAGTCACAGAATTTGGGAAATCGCTCCTTCACCCTGAGGGTCTCGATCCGTATCTTGAGGATCGGCGGACGTTGTGGCTTCTTCACTGGAACCTCGCGACCCATGTGGACGAGCCCCTTTTTGCTTGGGATTATCTCCTAAATCGATGGTCGAATCCCGAATTCAGTCGCACCGAAGTGCTGCGCGCGTTCACACAAGAGGCAGGGCGCCTCAATCGAAAGCTTTCGCATGTTACCTTGGAGCAACACTTCGACGTTTTCTTACACACATATGTTCCGACGCAGGGCCGCAAGACTGAGACCCAAGAGGACAATTTAGACTGTCCTTTGGTCGAACTTGAACTTATTAGGTCCGTCGGCGAGCGAGAAACAGCAAATCGTGGTCGACGAGAAGCGATTTTTGCGTTTCGTCAGGAAGGAAAGGATGAAATCACCTCTGGACTTTTTGTTTATTGCCTCGATGACTTTTGGCGCAAGAGGCGATCCAACGAAAAGACCCTTACTTTTAGAGACGTTGCCTTGGCCCACGGTAGCCCAGGCCAGATTTTCAAATTGCCCGAGTGGGATATTCGCCAACGCCTTGAATCTCTGCATGCCGACTCTGCCGGTTGGTATGAGTATCAGGAGACCGCCATGCTACAGAGAATCACCTGTACAAAAAAGGAAAAGCCTCCGACTGGAGATCTGCTAGCCGCGGTTTACGTCCGAGAGGAAATGCATGCCTGAGCCGGTGATTTCTACGTTATTCGATGTGCAATCGCGATTCCTACGTTCAGTTCAGCTAGAAAGGGACTTTACGGACCCGCAAGCTCTCAGGGGTTACGTTCTGACTCCGCAAACGAAGTCCTATGCGCAGCGGCTGATTTCAGGATTACGTCCTGAATCAGGGCAACGCGCATGGCGAATAACTGGCGATTACGGTTCCGGTAAATCATCGTTTGCTTTATTATTGGCGCATCTTCTTGGCGACAAAAACCCTACCCTGCCTTTGCATTTGCGCCAGGCATTTGATTTTAGGAAACAGGGAATACCCCGACCTCGGCTGTTGCCCATTTTAGTGACTGGTTCTTCGCAGCCTTTAGCTGTTGCGCTTTTGCGAGGATTGCAACGAGACCTTTTGTCGTCTTGCAATCGAGGTCGGCCCCCCGCCATCATCGAAGACATCGGGAAAGCCTTACAACGTCCGAACAATGTATCAATATTGGATGAAGAAGTCATTCGCCTAGTCCGCGAATCGGCTTCGTACGTAGTGCACGCTGACAAAGGTTCAGGCCTGTTACTACTATTGGACGAGCTTGGAAAATTTCTCGAATATGGTGCACTTCACCCAGAGCGACAAGATGTCTTCTTACTTCAGGGACTCGCGGAAACCGCCGCGAGAAGCGGCAAAACCCCTGTTATGGTCGTAGGCCTGTTGCATCAAGGGTTTAACGCATATGCAGAGCATCTATCCCAACCTGCACAGCGTGAATGGGAAAAAATAGCGGGTCGTTTTGACGAGCTTTTGTTTAACCAGCCGCTCGAAGATACTGCCGTCTTAATTTCGGACGCACTCCAAGTGCGTACGACCAGCATGCCGAGCAGAGCAGTTCTTAAAGCGCGAAGAGACATGGCTGCAGTCGTCAAAAGGGGCTGGTATGGTGCAGCCGCATCCACCCGCAACCTGATTGAAACAGCAGCGCGTCTGTATCCCCTGCATCCGACTGTGTTACCAGTCCTCGTTAAACTCTTCAGTCGTTTTGGTCAGAATGAGAGATCGTTATTCAGCTTTCTGCTCTCGACGGAACCGTTCGGGCTGCAAGAGTTTGCGAACCGCTGCTCAAGGCTAGGGGAGTCGTACCAGATGCACCACTTGTACGACTATGCAAGATCCACATTCGGCCAACGCCTCGCCCTACAAAGCTTCCGCACACATTGGAACCAGGTCGATTCGCTGATTGATAGCTTTCACGGCGATCACGACATCGAGCTTCAAATACTCAAGACCGTGGGTCTTCTAAACCTGATTGACACTGGACATCTGTTAGCGACTGACGAGGCGATTGAACTAGCAGTCACACAGAAAGATTCAGAACAGGACCGAGGAGCCATCAGAGCAGCACTCCGGAAGCTGAGAGACAAGAAGGTTCTTTACCATCGTGGAGTTGCAGGCGGCTATTGCTTGTGGCCCCACACCAGCGTAAACCTCGACAAAGCATATCAGGATGCAACAAAAGCATTGGGCCGTATACCGCAGCGTGTAGCTAACCTCATTCATTCACACCTTGAAACGAGGCCTTTAGTAGCCCGTAGGCACTACATCGAAACCGGCAATCTGCGTCATTTTGATGTTCACTTTTCCTCTGTGGAACAACTTGCGGAGGAAGTGAATCTCAACTTCAACGTGGCTGATGGCCGAATCATCGTTGCTTTGTGCGAAACCGACGAGGAGAGACTCGAAGCACTTCAATTCGCTCGCTCAAAAGAACTCCTCGATCGTCATGAGATATTGGTCGCGGTTCCGTATCCGCTTCGGATACTGGGCCGCCTAGTACAAGAACTGCAGCGTTGGCAATGGGTTGCAGCGAATACCCCAGAGCTCAATAACGATCCGTTCGCTGCTGAAGAGGTCTCCAGACAAGTCACCGCAGCCCGACAGTCTCTTGAACAAAGAATTCACTCGGTCATCGGACTTCAGCGACTTAGCGGCGGCAGCGAGCTTCAATGGTTTTACAAAACAAAGCTTCTGCCAATTTCCAGTGGCAAACACCTTCTTTCCTATTTATCAACAATTTGCGACGGGCTTTACGATCAAGCACCAAAGATTGCCAATGAACTTGTCAACCGGAGAGTCTTGAGTTCCGCCGCTGCAGCAGCGCGTATGCGGCTTATTGAGGGAATCTTTAGCTCTTCAAATAAGCCATATCTTGGCCTCGATCCTGCCCGCAAGCCTCCCGAGATGGCAATTTATCTGTCCCTGCTTAAGGAGACAGGTATTCACCGGCAGGTGGACGACGGCGCATATTCTGTCGTTGCTCCAAGTACCAAGAAAGATCATTCCAGACTGGGGCCCGTCCTTGCCCGAATTCTTGAGATGGTTGAGAGTGCCGAAATCAGTCGGGTGAAGGTTTCGGACATTTTTGTGGAGCTACGCAAACCGCCTTTCGGAATACGCGATGGATTGAGTCCCATCTTGCTCGCAATTTTTGCACTTGTGCATCAACAGCATATAGCATTCTATGAAAACGGTATGTTCATGCGAGAGATGGTCGGCCTTGATCTTATGCGTCTAACAAAGGTGCCCGACGTTTTTGAGATTCAATATTGCAAGCTCGCAGGGATTCGTTCCGACGTATTTCGCCGCCTACTCGAAATACTTGGGACCAATGTCCCACGCAGTAGAAAGCCCGACATTCTTGATCTCGTCCGTCCTCTCTGTATCTTTGCCGCGCAGCTAACACCCTACGCCAAGAAGACAAGAACTGCGTCGCCTACGGCGGCAGCAGTTCGGGCAGCTCTCCTAGAATCCAGGGAACCCGCGACCCTTTTGTTTCGGCAATTACCCGAGGCGTGTGGTTTCCCGCCATTCACCACGGCGACACGCACTAAACCAAATGAGGTGGATCACTTTGTTTCATCTCTCAAATCGGCCCTGGATGAATTGAAAATGAGTTACCCCCGTCTCCAAGAGCGAATGAAGACCGACCTGCTCGAAGCATTCAGTCTCACGATCAGCTTCAGAACAGCGCGTTCCACTTTGGCCGAGCGTGCAAACTCCTGCGTACCGCTGGTTACGGAGCCGAGGCTCAAGGCTTTTTGTAACAGGCTAAGGGATTTGGAGCTAGGCGACGCTGAATGGCTTGAGTCTCTCGGCAGCCTGCTTTGCTCCAGTCCGCCGCCCAGGTGGACGGATGTCGATGTCGATCGATATTCCCAAGAAATTTCGCAATTTGCGTCGCGCTTTCGCAGAGTCGAAAGCATCGCATTTCCGCCAAATCAGCAAGTGCCTAATCAGAATGCTATGAGGGTCTGCCTCACAAGAGTCGACGGAGTCGAATTGACCGATGTCATCCGTTTCCCCGGAGAGGACGAAATAGTGATATCGGCGACTCAGGATAAGATTAGTGAAATCCTGGCACAATCAGGTAGCCTTGGATTAGCCGCTGTCGTGCGTGCTTTTTGGAAAGCATTAGAGCCAGTGCGGGGGGCGACCAGTGGGCCAAACTAGGCACATTCTCAGTCTGTCAGGCGGTAAAGACAGTGCCGCCCTTGCGGTCTATATGCGAGACCGCGTTCCAACAATGGAATATATCTTCCACGATACTGAGAAAGAACTGCCGGAAACGTACGAATATCTTGCGCGGTTGGAAGCCTATCTTGGAAAGCACATCTTCAAAAGCAGACCCGATTACAGCTTCGATAAGTGGCTGGAGGTGTTTGGAGGGATGATCCCTTCGAGCCACCGTCGATGGTGCACACGCATGTTAAAGCTCAAGCCCTTTGAGAATTACGTAGGTGATGGCCCTGTTATCAACTATGTTGGCTTGCGTGCTGACGAGGAGCGTGAAGGATTCATCAGTAAGAAACCTAATATAACAACCGTTTATCCTTTTCGGGAGGACGGTTTGGTTCTCGCCGATATCATGGAGATACTGGAGGAATCAGGCTTGGGGCTTCCTACTTATACGAAGTGGGGCAGAACGCGTTCGGGTTGTTACTTCTGTTTCTTTCAACAAAAAATCGAATGGGTGCGCCTGAAAGAGACCCACCCTGACTTATTTGAGCTCGCGAAGGGATACGAGCACGCCAACAAGCTGAATGGGAATCCATTTTATTGGAGTGGCGACGAACCGCTAACCGAGTTAGAGAGACCTGATCGAGTTGAAGAAATCAAGGCAAACTGGCAGAAAACACGTGACAAAAAGACAAATGCTTCCAATAAACTCGTGCAAATCTTGGGTGGTGGCGAAGATGATGATGTTGAATCGGATGCTTGCTTGATTTGCCGAATCTAATCATGTGTCTCACGTGCTCCAAAGGAGCACCAAGAAACCTATTCCTACGATTCCCACAAGTATGCTGACGGCTCCCAACCACGTTCCGCGTTGGGGAAAAGTCACGAGGTCCGAATTGTATAGAGACTCGTTGGGCACAAATGCGTTTGGCTCATAGAAACCCAATACTTGTTCGCACCGCACCAACAATCCCCTTGTCCAGGTTCTGGCGTGATTCCGTTTCCGAGTGTAGAGGTATCCAATTAATTCAAGTGAGACCGCGATGATCGTTAGCCCTAATTTGGTTGATAGCGGTAACCCTTGTTTCATTGCTGCCAAAAACGAGCCCCCAGCACCAAATATTCCCAACAATACGGCCGTAAGCTTCACTTGAGCGTCTTCAATTGCAAGCAGCTCTTGCGCATGCTTACGATACGCTTCTCGAACGATTCCTACTTTTTCTGCATCCGAAAGATTTTGTACCGAGATTGGCATGCCGTTTTCCCCCATCAACCGACGCATTCTGCTGAAGTGGAGCACATTATAGAACGGAGATGGCTCCGCGACCGCCTATGGATTCAAAACCCTATGGAGCGGCGCCCTATAGAACACTGTTCAAGCTCACCCTTCTTCGAACCCCTGGCTATCAAACTTCAGAGTCCGGCAGTTCTCTGTTACGGTACGAACAACATTGTCAGAGGCTCCCGAGGGTAGGTCGGCTTCGATTTCAAGGGTGATCTTCACTTTGGCATCGAGCAGCCCCGCGAGGTGCTGAACAATTGAAGCCGCAATTGCATCGACATCGCGGGACAAACGAGTCGCGTTGAGTGTAGTCGAACCGTGAAACCGTCGCAGGAGGCGTGAGGCTGATATGCCCACTGCGGATGTGGAACCTCCAAGTACGGGCCCAGTGGCCTCTGCTGGGGACCCGCTCGCGGGTGTCTTGTCGCCAGCGGCGGTTCCAAGACGCGCTGGAGCTTGGGAAGCGGCCTCTTTCTCGATCTGTTCCGCAGCGACTTCGGGCTTTACGACAACACTCTCCGAATTCAAATGAACAGTCGGGCGGCGACCAGCGTCAAGGCCACGGTACCGGCCAACCGTCGTGTCGTAGGAGTCTGCGTAGGCAAATGTGTCCTGTTTCCAGGTTAACCGGGCTACTCCGTCTTGAATCGCATCGAGTATCACCTGGGCATTCTTGACCCTGGGTAGGTACAGGTATTTCGCAAAGTCTTCTACGAGTTGCTTCACGCCGACGTGGTTTCCTCGCCACAACGGTATCTGCGTGATCTCCAATTGCAGCCGCGTGCCAGCCATGCCGGTCATGAGGAGTTCAGCGTTCGCAAGTTTCTTGGAGGATCGAGAAGCTAAAGACTCCTGAGCTTGATGACCATTTTGCTGACCCTGGAGACGAATTTCCTGCCACTCGATGTCTGGGAATTGTTTGCCAGATTCGGGTTTCTTCTGTCCAGGAACCAGCAGCCAGAAATACGTTTCGGGAATTCTTCCCTTCACTGCAAGATCCGAACTCCCTTTTTTCTGCTCCACCTGATTTGCCTGAAATGGCGTTAGGTCCAACGAGACCTTTTCCTTATCAATCGATTTCCACGCGAGGTACAACCTTACGGCCCTGTCGAGATCCGTGAAGCGGGCCTTGTCTGCTGCAAGAAATACGAGCATGTTCCCGCAGTTTCGACCTGCCGATCCGCGATTCAAGATTTCGACCGCGAGTTGGCGAGCTGGGCTATCGGTATCCTTTGCGCTGTGTGGAGAGTCGGCTCCGAGGATCACCAGCTTGGCCTCAGGTTCATCGACCACTTCGTTGTAATTGGCCGGACAGGGGTGGACCTTGGAGAAATCACCGCGTTGCTTCGCTTCTTCGAGAAGCCGCAGACGAATCTCTTCTGTAACGTCTTCTGCATGAAACCTGTCGGCACGTTCCTCAGCCAGGCGGTTCACACTCGGTTGCGTCGAGTACCAATAGCGGCCATCGTTTACATAAAGGTACGTGGCCTGATCGGCCAACTTTCGGAGCGCATCGCCAAATGTTCCCGAGGTCTCACCTGGTTGAACGCACCCCAACTTCACTTGCCGATCGTCCAATCCTTTGTTGGCTGCGTCCTGCATGGGGGCTGAGCCAAGATAAAGAGTGCGGGCAACGCGGCGACATGCTGAATAGCGCCCAAGCATCGGGTTTTCGCGATCAAGCTGAAGCGGCAGTGAATGTGATCCATCGATGTCTTTGTCGATCACCGGCGACCAAGTTGGGGGCAAGTATCGAGTGATTTCGCTTTGCACTGCAGTTGCTTCCAGTGGGACGCTGGCAGGTAGAATCATGAGACCGCGGTCTTCACGCTCCCAAAGGGCATGTATCACCGCCGACATCAGTCTCAACACGCCACGAGTGCGCTGGAACTTGTCAAGGCTCGACCAATCGTTGTACAGCCTGTCGAATAGTTCGGGGTGGATCGGATAGGCGGCGCGCATTCGGCGCTCGTAGTCACCTTTGCTGGCATCGGATGGGAACTCTTGGGAATACTTCCGATATTCATCGGCGAACGCGCGCACTACGGTGTCACGTGCAGTGAATAGCTCCGGATCGGTAATGGGCTGGAAGAGTCTACGGCGAACGATCTCGAAGCCCTCTTCTGTACTGGCAGGACGCCAAGAGGTCTCAACGCGCTCTAGAACGTTCTTCAGTCGTTCGAGCGCAGCTTGGCCGCCTTCACCGCCTATTTCATTTTGTGATGCCGGAATACTGACTACCAAGAGAGTGTTTCCGGCTAGTTTTGCGGATTCGCTCAGCGTTTGCGCGAATGTGAAATGTGCATCAAAATCTCCGGCTGGCAAGTCTGACTTGGTGTATAGCTGCCGCGCATATGCAACCCATTCGTCAATCAAGATGAGGCATGGGGAAAATTTCTTAAAGAGCAGTCGTAACGAATCGCCTGGGCTGATCCCTTTTTCGTCGGCGGCGCGGACCAACTCGTAACCTTCCTTGCTACCCAGTTGCCAAGCGAGTTCACCCCAGAGGGTGCGAACTACGGTGCCATCCGGTTTCTTGTGTAGGTCAGCCGGGGAGATTCGATTGCCAACAAGTACAGCCCGCCGTACTTTGGGTGATTGTGATATGCCAGCAATCTTGGTAACCGACTCCATGCCAGGAAGCTGACTGGCTGGCACACCGGCAAATAGGTGATAAAGCGCCAACATTGAGTGGGTCTTACCACCCCCGAAGTTGGTTTGCAGCTCGACGACCGGGTCGCCCCCTTGCCCTGCCATCCTCAGCAGGGCATTTGACAGAAGCTTCTGAAGACCCTCGGTGATAAAGGTCCTTCGATAGAACTCAACTGGATCGCGATACTCGTCTGATCCTTCCCCGAGAAACACCTGCCACAGATCGGCGGCAAATTCGGCCTGCTGATAGCGTCCCGAGGCAACATCTGGGTGAGGAGTGACGATCTCTCGCCACGGACGGAGGCCAGCAGCGGGTTTTCCCTCGACGGCTATGCTCGATTCCTTACGTTTCTGGCTGCGAACCTGCTCGTCGAATTTCACCCGGAGGATTTCGGCTTTCATCTGGTCGGCCTGCTCGACTTCGGGTGCAGCAACAGCCGTGAGCAGACGTGAGATGCTATCAACCGCGCGGTATGCGTCGTCGGTAGTGAACGATTTTTGATGAGCCCACTTGTTGCGGACGTCACGAAGTTCGTTGACGAGGCTGCGGTCAGACGGTCCAAGGATCTTCCTGAAACAATCGTTCCACAGATCCCACATCACGCTGAGCAATGCCTGTGTGTCCCAATTCAATTCCGCGGCATTTTTGCCCGTCTGTTGCCAGTTTGGAAAGCTGGGGCGGGCGGTTTCTGTCCACCTGTCCTTATACGTAGCCTTCAGCTCGCGCTCTACAAAGGGGCGCAGACCAGCGTTTAGAAGATCGAGCGCTTTGCCAACGCGTTCATGGTTTGTGATCGCCATAATGTTGATCCAGTGAAACCTCAGCTCAATGCAAACGCTTTCGGTGCGATAGCTGGCCACGAAACGACCAAGCTGTTGTAGTATCCGGCTTCTTCGGCCCAGCCCTTGCGTTCACTGAGGACATAAAGTCGGTAGGCAAGATCGCGAGCAGTTTCGGCTAGTCCTCCGACTTTGCTTGTCAGTGTCGCAGTTGCCGCCTCTCCGTTCTTGTCGAGCGATCGGATCAGGTGCTGTGTAACAGTCCAAACTGTTAGCCGATGCTCCGTTGAAGGATTCCAATCCGCCGAAAGCTCATCTCTTCGGAGCAACCGGACTTTCCCGGCACGAGAGCGAATAATTTTCGTTTCATCGAGTCCGGAGACACTGAGAGCTTTCGCGGTTGCTAGCACTTCCGCGTCTCCGTAGGGACCTTCATCGAAGGAGTGCTGCTCGAACCAAGCCAGAGCCCATCGAGTATCCGGATCGAACTCCCCCTCCTGCTCGGAGAAGACCTCATCAAGCGCTTGATTGATGAGCCCTAGCGCGGTACGGACTCGCATTGGAGAACCGTCACTTTCGAGCACTTTCTGATACCGAGAAAAAACAGCCATCCCAGGACCAATCGCTGCCTGAGCCAGATCAACGGGCGCTATATTGCCCGTTTGAAGATCGCGAACTGCGCGAGGAAGGTCTTTCTTAAGGGCATAGAGGAAGTCTTTTCGGGTCGTGATTGGCGCCGATTCAGGTCTGGGCCGACACACTAGAACGATAGATGATGCGAGCGCGTTAGATCCAAATGAACGCATTCGGCCTCGCTTCTCACTGCGAATGGGCCATGTTCCCGTGATGCTGAAGCCAGCCGTGTGCAGGCCGTGGAGCATGGTCTCCCAACCAGTTGACGCAACCTGCACAACAGCACCATCACCATGATCTTCTTCGTGGCTCTCGGATTGCTTGAACGCATAATAGACGGTCATGGGAAAGTCTGGATGCTGTACTGCACGCATGCGCGAGAAAGCTTCCATGAGACCGTTCTCGAAGTGCGCCTGAGCTGCTTCTCGGTTGCCGTGAAATCGGTGCGGATTGGCGACAAGTTCTTGTGTTTTCGGCACAAGAAGCGTGGAGAAAAGAGCTGGGAATACGCCTTGCAAAGTCCGCCGCAACCATACATAAAAAAAATCCGATAGATCCGCGTATCCGATGTTGTCATAGTAGGGTGGGTCCGTCGAAATTAGAACCTTTTGCGTTGTTGGGAGTGCCGAACTGCTGTCGAGCTGATAGGCTTTTCCCTCGGCACCGGGCACGAGGTTCGCCAAGACATCCGCAACCCACTCCACTGCCCCGGGCCAACTACCACTGAAATCAGCGATGGGACAAATTTCCATGAAATCCCAACTCATCGGTATAGCATTTCGGGTGAAGATCTGACTGACGCTCCCGCCCTTCAGATTCCAATGGCAAATCGTGTTGCAGTAGCTCGCAAGCCTGCTTATACAGAACGTGAGATAGAGCGCTAGAGCGTCCGCGTAAGCAAAAGCTCCTGCGCCACCATCCGCTAGACTGCGATTGTCGGCCTGCCCAAACTCCTCCACCGCGTCAGCGACAACCTTTTTTCGGAGTTCCTGCACGATATTGCTGAACGTGCAAAGAGCAGCCAATTGTCGATCAGTGAATAGCTCGCGGTAGCTCTTGATCCCGTAAGCTTGGACACGAAACCCGAGAGCTTCTTCAGGAAGCTGTTCATCTGGTGCATCCGGTGGTGGGGGCACCAAGGCCCCTGCTTCCTGTTCCTCCGACGGAGATAGATACGTTCGGCCTTTCGGCCCCTCAGCCACCATAGCCATTAACTGCAAACCGAGCCGTTTAGCCTGACCTTCATTGCGAATATGGCTGAATGGAACAAGTGTGCTGCAGAGTAAGCAGCGTGCTCCGCTACGTTGGATTGTCCCTTCCGGTCCATTAGCGTTACTTCCCAGAGCAACAGTGAAACGAACCTTTTTTGCTACGGGGTCGGGTTCTGGAACGATCCACGCAGGGGTTCCTTTTGAAACCGAAAGTTGAAAGGTCGTGGTCAGCGGAAGAGTAGAAGAGCAAGCGGGATTCGGACACTTGATCGTCCGCGCCCATTGATAGGCCAGTATCCGTTCGCCCTTGGGACCGGTCGGGTAGTTATTCTGCAGCCGACGGCTAGCTTCCTCAAGGACAAATCGCCCGTAGTAGCGAACGTCGTCAGCTAGTCCCGACACGCCAGGCCACTGCCCTCCAAACTTAGCTGCCCGGATTCTCGGGTTGATCGGAAGATGGCCGACGAACCGTCTCGGAATCTCGATTAGCGACTTGGTGATGAGGACGGCTACCGGATTCAGATCATTGGCCAATGCCGTGAGTCCGAGCCGTTCTGCTTCAAGAGGTATCGAACCGCCCCCAGCAAATGGATCTAGAACTGTTGGCAACGAATTCCCGCAATACTTGGATATTTCTGATTGTGCCTGTTCAAGGACTCTGTGATTGTTAGAGTTTTCCCATTTGACAAGATCCTCGATGACCCTAAACAAGCGTTGGCGTTCCTTTTCCTGGGTATGGGAATCTGGAAATAGGTCAGGTCTACTCGATGGATCATCAATCAGTGAGGCAAATAGCATGGCCCGGCAGGCAGCAAGGGGCCGTCTCGCCCACCATAGATGAATAGTCTGGGGATGCCCGCGACGTGGAACGGCCTTCTCGTCGGCGGCGCTTACATTGATGGCTTCCAGCGGGAGCGCAACTTCAATCAGCTTCTTCTTCATTTCTACTTTCAGATTACTTCCATCCGTCACGAACCGCGATATCCGACAAACGCCGAATATCGGCCGGTTCAATGCCAAGTGGCGCTAGCAGCGCCCACGCCTTCGCAATGATTGAAATCATCCTCGTCTCTTGAATGGACCAAGGTGAAGCTCCCCTGACACGTGTTTCCGAAGCGAGCTTCTCAAGGGCTTCTCGATTGATACGCAACGGCTTCAAAATCTTGGCAGCTTCCAAGATAACTGCCTTCTCATCCATTCCGGGGACTTCGGGGTGAAGTAGGCTGTCTTGAGAAGTCAACGAGCAGCGTTCTGAGTATCGATTGGCGTAGAGTCTTCCCTCGTGGACACGCAGGCGAATTGGATCACCGGCAGGCATGTTCTTGGCGAGTCGTCGAACCCAGGACACTCCGACGATGATGGTGAGAGGCCAACATCCGCGTGCTGGTGCCTTTGCCACCGCGTTTCCGTGGCCGGCCTCGATAAACAGCCAGCCGTCTTCAAACCGAAGACTCACACCTTTATTCCATTTCTCGACCAATCGCGAGACGATACCGATGGCTCTGGACAGATCATCGCGGGAGACTTCAAGTCCATCGACAGGATCGAGAGCAGCGATCATGCCGGATCCTCGCCGCGATTGAGCAATTCCTGGAGTTTGTAGTTGACACTTTCCACAGAGAATTCCGGTTCCAACTGGAACGGCTGACGGACATAAAGCAGCTTCCCCTGACCGTTCTCGATTTGGCCAACGGCAAGGATAAAGTCTTCGGGCTTGTTCAGCGCGGTAAGGATTTCATTTCGTGTTACGGTGACGGTGGTTGCGTCAGCCACACGTCCCTTCACTTCAATAAAGCGCAGCTTGCCGGTATCGGGCACTCTCGATTCAATGTCATACCCGCACTTGTCGTCGCTCACGTCGCGCGGCTCATAACCCAATCGAGTTTCGGCCTCCATCACCAATTTCATAGCGAGAAGCTCGATTCTCTTGCGATTCTCCGCGGCCTCAGCGTCGTTTGCCGTTGTCCAATTTGGCTGTAGCTTTCTGAGCACCCCAATCGGAATGACGAGCGAACCGCCAACGACCACAGGGGGCAGTGGCGACAGTTGACCTTCTAGTATCAGATCCGCCATGCGTTTTTGGAGACGTGCTTGCAGCTCGTCAGCCCTCTGACGTGCCTTGCCAGAATTAATCTTGGCGTTGGTCTTGCCAGCGAGTTCCTGGTCCTTGAGCTGATTGGCGCGGTGGTCCCAGTAGTTGATCTCTTTTGTCAACCGATCCTTGACCGCAGCCATTGTGCGTGTCACGAGGTCTTTGCGACGCGAGCTGACCTCTTGAATATGCTGGGGCACCAACGTTTCGATCGCATGGCCGACGACGGCCGATTCCAGATCTGTTTTCAGCCAATTTTGCGATTCGAGTGTCGTAGAGATTGCTATGTGTTCTTCAGGCGTCGTGGCACGATAGTCGAGGTAGGGTGCATAACCAGCGTGCTTCGTCGTGCCGGTCGAATCGATCTCAATGAACTGAAGTTGCCTGGAAACCGCACGATGGTTCCCGACCTTGTCGATTCGTCCGTCCTGTATTGTGTGCTCTAAATAAAAGAGCGCTCGAATCTCCTGTCCGGGATCATCCGGGTCCACCAGCACGGTGCCACGTTTCAAGAGATCGCGATTCCGCTCCAAGATGAGATCAATGGTTGCGGCAAGCAGAGGATGCCCAGGAGATACGAAAGTCGCCAGCGGCTGTCCGGGCACTGCCCTGAGTGACTTCTCGAACGTGATCCGCTCATACCGGAGCAAGACAGGCTCACCTATTCCGATGAGGCGGTCGCGCTGACGAATCAACGCCGGGACATGAGTGATCTCGAACCTGCGAGGTTCGCGTTCCTTGATGGAGCCGCCTAAGACGCGAAACGCCTCCAGGAAGAACGACTCAATGAAGTGTGGCTGGAGACGTCTGGCTTCGGCACGCTCCATGTCTTCACGGATCTTCCGAACCTCGGTCGCATCCATGCTGTCGTGGGCGAGCGCACGTTCTTCCAAAAGCTCCTGGCAGTGTTTCCGATCAGTCAAGTTATCGACAATCTGATGAAGGCGGGCTCTCACGTCGGGGCGGTCGCCGTACCGTATAGCCTCGATCAGAAGATCCTTTAGCTTTTGGTCACGGAACAGTTGGCCTAGGATATCGAAGACGCCTGCGCCAAGTGCCTCTCGTTCCTGCTCAATCTTTTCGAGCAGCCGCTTATACACGTCGCCCTCGCGTGTCTCCTCGGCTAGTAGGTTCCAGAGATGACAGACCTCGGTCTGGCCGATGCGGTGAATTCGCCCGAACCGTTGTTCCAAGCGATTTGGATTCCAAGGCAAGTCGTAATTCACCATTAGATGCGCGCGCTGCAGGTTGATTCCTTCGCCAGCTGCATCGGTAGCTAGCAGGATCAGTACGTCTTTGTCTTGTTTGAAGGCTTCCTGAGCTTTGGCTCGATCTTCGCGCCCCATTCCTCCGTGAATGGTCACGAGCGCTTCTGGCGCACCTAAGAGGGAGCGCAGCCGTTCGGTCAAATAGTTCAAGGTGTCGCGATGCTCGGTGAAAATGACTAGCTTTCGCCGATGCCCATGCGCGTCAAACATCTCTGCCTGATTCTGCAGAAGCGCAGAGAGTTCCTCCCACTTTTTATCTGTTCCACTGCGACGGACTTTTAGAGCTAGTGTTTCCAGCCTCTTCAAGATTTCGATTTCGGCCTCAAGTTCAGCGATCGTCCGAGCCGCCGTCGCCTGATCAACAACCGTTTCTTCGACTTGCTCGACTTCGTCATCTGGGGCGTCATCAAGCTCATCGATATCCTCCTCCGTGAGGTCAGGCACCTTCCCGGAGTCTCCATCCTGAAGATCGCCGCCGCGCTTGAGTATTTGTTCTTCACGCAAGCGTCGCTCAAGTCTTTCGCGGCGTCGCCGCAGAGATTGCAGGATCGCTTCAGGGGAAGATGCGAGTCGCCGCTGCAAGATTGTCAGGGCGAATCCAATGGTTCCCTTTCGTCCCTCATTTTCCAAAGCATCGGCACGATTAAACTCGTCCCGAACGTAATCGGTGACGCTCTTGTAGAGCGCCGCTTCCGGATCGGACAATTTGTAGCTGACGGTATACGCCCTCCGTTCGGGAAACAATGGTTTCCCATCGAACTTAAGCAACTGTTCCTTTACCAGTCGCCGCATGAGATCTGAAGCATCGACAGTGTGAATCCCGTCGCGGTCTCGCCCTTCAAAGCGGTCAGCGTCCAACAGAGCCAAGAAAAGCTGGAAATCCTCTTCCTTGCCGTTGTGCGGAGTTGCCGTCATCAGTAGAAGATGCCGCGTGAGCTGGCCAAGAAGTTGGCCCAATCGATATCGCTTTGTGTACTTGACCTCGTTGCCGAAGTACGTTGCGGACATCTTGTGGGCCTCGTCACAAATGATGAGGTCCCAATCGGTGTTCGTCAGCTTTGCCTGAACGTCTTCATTGCGGCTCAGTTTATCGAGGCGGCAGATGGCCATCGGATTCTCAGCGAACCAGTTTCCAGTGCGCGCTGATTCAAGTTTGTCGTTTGTCAGAATCTCGAAGGGCAGTTGAAACCGCTGATACAGTTCGTCCTGCCACTGCTCGGCGAGATTGCCAGGGCATACGATAAGACAGCGGTGCAGATCGCCGCGGATCAGCAGCTCCTTGATGAGCAGGCCGGCCATGATCGTTTTCCCAGCGCCAGGATCGTCCGCGAGTAAGAATCGTAAGGGTTGGCGCGGCAGCATTTCTCCGTAAACAGCAGTGATCTGATGCGGCAGCGCATCAACCATTGAGGTGTGGATGGCCAGTAAGGGGTCAAAGAGGTGGGCAAGATTGATACGTTGGGCTTCAGAAACCAGGCGAAACATCTTTCCATCGCCATCGAAACTCCAGGGCCGACCAGTTTCGCCGATCTCCAGACTGGGTTCACGGTCCCGATAAAGGAGCACGACGCTAGGCTTCCCTGCAGGGTCCTTGTAGGTAAGCTCAACAGCCGCAGAGCCGTACCACTTGACGTCGATCACGGTGACCATGCAGTCGGGCACAATGCCCCTGACAGTGGCACCTCGTTTTAAGTCCTCAAGCTTCGTCATTTTTGCGGGAAAGACCTGCGAGCGGCAAACAATCCTGCCGCGTCCGAATGATATCGCGTGTGACCCAGTTCCTCAAAGACGCTGCTGAAGGGGCTTAGCCGCAGCGAATGTCTCAATACGTCATTACTTACTCATATCTAATGACGTTTTGGGACACACCGATATGAAATTCCCCTCGGGGTTCTCACTCGTCAAGGTGGCGCATTTTGGCAGACGTGCGTTTCTCTAGTTCTCGGCGGGAGCGCTCAAGTTCGTCGGCAATGAGCTTTTCGTCTGGAAGGACAGTCTGGTACTCAGCGGCGAGCACTTTGTTGGGGAGATTGTCGAGCGCGTAGTGAGCCTCTGCCGCTCCCTTTTCAGTGCACAGAATGAGTCCGACTGGCGGGTTCTCACCGGGCTTCATCCAGTGTTCGCTCGCGTAGTTCAGGTAGAGGTGCATCTGCCCTGCGTCTGCGTAACTGAATTTACCGACTTTCAGATCCGCGATGAGAAGGGCGCGCAAACGACGGTGAAAGAAGACGAGGTCGATGCGAAACCAAGTGTCGTCGATACGAAGCCTTCGCTGGCGGCCGAGGAAGGCAAAATCATCGCCCAACTCCAAAAGAAAGTCGGCGAGGCCACGGATGAGTGCATCCTCCAAGTCTGACTCGGAGTATTCGTCTTTGAGGTCGAGGAATTCGAGAACGAACGGATCCTTGATGGCCTCTTCGGGTGTCACCAAATCGCTGGGTTCGGAGGTCTCCGCCTTCTCCAGCAGGGCGGCTTTATTCTTTGAGAGCGCGATCCGTTCGTAGAATTGACTGCCGATCTGTCGGTCCAATTGCCGGACAGACCACCCGGACCGCAGAGCCTCGGCCTCATAAAAGGTGCGAGCCTCGGGGCTTTTGACGGAGAGGAGCCGCACATAGGCGGACCAGGGCAATGGGAATTGGTTACCGAGGGCGGGAATACTTGAAGCATTACCCCATATGTCATTGATTAACATGGGAGTTAAAGATTTTTCAGACGATGTCTGAAAAATTCCTTTCTGGGGCCATGCGAGGAAGAATCGCCGCATTTGGCTGAGGTTCACAACCCCAAATCCGCGCCCAAATTGGGCGGACAGATCATTCGCAAGTTGCTTAATCAACTCGTCGCCGTAATTGGCGCGAAGCGTGCCAGCCTGTTCGGTTTCAACGATGCGCCGCCCAATGTCCCAGTACACCGCGGTCATGATCGAATTGACATTCCGGGCGGTAGCAGAGCGAGCAGCTTTGAGCAGTTGGACGATTCCGGCACGGATGTTGTTGTAAGTCTCGGGAATGGTGGTCATCTTCGTCATCGCGATTTCTCCATCTTAATGCTTGGTACCAGTCAGATCCTTATCCCAATTCCCTGGGCGATGGATGAAGCTTGTCCAGGCTCGCAGCTTTGGCAGGTGGGAGCATGAGTGGCCGGATGGAATGGATGAATGTAGCAGTTCATTGCGCTGTCTCGCCTATTCGTGGACCGAGTATCCGTCCCAGAGCCATCCCATCGACTACCGTTGCAGCGGAATCTTCGAGGTAATAGCGCAGTAGTGAGACGGTGTCTTCGTCGGCCCGCCTCAATCCTGTCCAGGTGAGATGACAGACATTGCATCGACATCTGCGTCGACAACAGCAGATTGCGAACCAGCAAATGTGGCGAGACTACGTCGCCGAGTTGTTCATCGGACAGAACTCCATTGTGAGAGCTTTTGACCGGCCACAGCCAAATCGACAGTTCGCCGAGGTAGACCGTCTCTCGGACCCCCTCGATCTCTACCTCCCCTGCAGATTGCGGCCCGCAGAAACGGACGAGTGGATAAAAGCGCTCTCGTATCAGTTGCACAATATGCTTGTTCATTAAGTTTTCCTCCGGATTTACTTGATCGATCCGATTCTTGCTATTAATACTGAGCGGCTTTTCCACGTCTGCTGTCGGGGACGTTTAGAGACTGATTCCGTGGCCGTTGAGGTTGAGTCCGCTGCCGGTAGGAGACTGTGCGTTTTCCGCGACGGACTGCGGAAGCGAGTGGCCCGCTTGTTCAAGCGCATTTTCGCGTGTGATGGGCTGTGCGTGCCGGTCAAAGAACTGGCCTTGGCTGTCGATGTGTAACCAGTGGTGGGTTTCAGGATGTTGGTAGCTGTGGATGCCGTCGGTTTCGCGTTGCCACTTGTAGCCCTGGGCTTCTGTTGGAAGAGCTGTTTCGATGGGGCCGTACTGGTGGTTACGCTCGGCCTGTTCGGGAGTGATCTGAGATTGTTGTTCCGGCTGCAATTCATTGAGGTGTTGCACAGTGTGCTCCTTCGGAGTTTGGGATTGTGAATGCGCAGCGGGTGCCTCGTGAAAATCGAGGGCGGAGGTTTTGCTCACATCGGTGCTGAGGCGCTGGGCAAGCGTGGCGGCATCATTGGTGTAAATGTGGGCGTCCTCGGACGCGCGGGAGACGGAGACGTAGGCAAAGCGGGGGTTGAGGAGTTCGGAGAACGTATTGGTGTCCATATTGACGAGGACGCGGTCTTCGGTCAAACCCTGGGAACTGTGGCTGGTGACGGCATAGCCGTGATCGAAGTGCCGCATCCGAGCGGGGTCGAAATTGACAGTTCTTCCGTCATCCATTTTCACGGT
>Ga0224550_1000032_pt1 | contig 26955 bp, 18 predicted proteins | sample 714P31014metaG_FD_179905 | JGI IMG/M metagenome (GOLD analysis project Ga0224550, IMG submission 179905) | Peat soil microbial communities from Stordalen Mire, Sweden - 717 P3 10-14 | ecosystem: Environmental > Terrestrial > Soil > Wetlands > Peat | place: Sweden: Norrbotten County, Stordalen...
GAGGCAAGGTCTGCGCGCCCATGCTGGTGGTAATTGGCGGGGCCCAGGTGCTCGTCCCGGCCGGGTCCGGTGGAGTGCCGGTAGGCGAACCCGACAGGTCGTAGATGGCCTTGTCGTAGGTGGTGACGTTCACGCTGGAAGAGGAGCTTTTGCCCGAAAGCGTGACCATTACCTGCTGGGGGGTGGTTTCGTTGTCGTTAAACAACAGCAGGGCCGTGCCGTTGGGGTTGGTGGCCGCATAGGCGCGCACGTCGGTCGTGTCGCCGGCGACGGTCGCCGTCAGCACCGTCTGGCCGTTGACGGCCATCTGACTGAATAGCTGAAACGCGCGCGCCGTGGGAGACATGGAGCCGAGGGGGCCCGCGCCCGGACAGGTGGGATCCTCCGGTCCATCGGAGAAGACATTGTAGGCTCCGAAATCCTGCCATCCATAGAGCGGCGTACTATCGTTTCCGTTGGTGCCGTTGCAATTGCCGAAGCCAATCCACCAGGTCAGACGCGAGACTCCATCGTTCATCATCTCGCCCAGCACCTGGCCGGCATACAGACCCTGGGTAATCGACCAGCTCTGCTTGCCCGGATTGCTATAAGGTCCTCCGATCTCGCCCACGTAAATGGGCGTGTCCGGAGTCCCCCACTCGGCCAGTTCCGACCTGAGTGTGTTGATGTTCGTGGTCAACTCCTGCGCCGCCTGCTGCACCAGGAAGGTATCGCTTTCCTCGCCCGGCGTCTCCGGATAATAGTGATATTCCACGAAGTCATAAAACCCCTTGGCATTGGCCAGCACGGTGTTGTCCCATCCGCCGGTCGTGTTATCCGCGTCCACATCGATGCCGACCAGCGTGTTCGGGCTGGCCGTCTTAATCGACTGGTAGTAGCCGGTTGTTCCCACCACCGCGGCAGCGTACATTGTGGGCTCGTTCGGAATGGAGTGCAGGTCGTACTCCCAGCTCCCATACTCCTCGTTGCCCACCGTCATATGGCTCACGGTGATGCCGTCGGCCAGTGCGGTCGTGACCCAGGCGGCAGCTTCGCTTGGTTCGCCGCCTCCGTTGCAGGCTTGGTTCGAGCCGTAATTCGCCGTCAACGCCACATCGAGGTTAGCGGGATCAGCCATGTCGTTGACGAAATTCGAAAACGTGTCATTCGCATCGGCATAGCCGCCATCGCACAGAGAATTGGTCGCCCAGTGGTAGAGGTCGGAATCCGATCCGCCCGGCCAACGCACCTGGGTGATGCCGGCGGCCTGGAAAGCATCCACAATTCCAGTCTGGTTGGAGACCAGATCGTACCAGACGGCCATGTTCATTCCCAGCAGCTTGTCGGTCACGGCGGGGCCGCTGCTCGTCAGGTCCACCGTCACCGAGGTAGCGACGGTTCCCGTTACTGTTACCGTGGCCGTCGCGGTCACCGCTGTACCGCTGGCATTGGTCACGGTGAGGGTGTAAGTGGTGGTCGCCGTGGGGCTCACGGTCCCGCCCACGCCGCTGGTGACTGGAAGATTGCCGGGAGTGATGACGCCTGTGCCGTTGGCGAAGACGCCCGTCAAAGTCGCGCTGGATCCGGTCGTAATGGTCGTCGGACTTGCGGTGAAGCTGGCGATCGTCGGCGCGGGGTTCACGCTGATGGTGGCCGTCGCGGTCACCGCTGTCCCAGTCGTGGGAGTAACGGTCAGCGTATAGGTGGTGGTCGTCGTCGGACTCACGGTTACCGCTACGCCGCTGGTGGCTTGAAGATTGCCGGGGGTGATGACGCCTGTGCCGTTGGCGAAGACACCGGTCAGAGTCGCGCTCGATCCAGCTGTAATGGAGGTGGGAGTTGCGGCGAAGCTGGTAATTGAGGGCGGCGGAGGCGGCGTTTGGTTGCTCGACGACCCACTGCCGCAGCCGCTCAAACCTGCCAGGCCCAGGCTGAAAGTCATGGCCAGCGGAGCTAGAACAAGAATACGTTTCATGGGATTCCCCCTGTCTAGGTCAGGTAGAAAGCCAGCGCCCGCTCCGCGGGATGTGTGGAGCAGCCAAGAGTAGCAAAAGAGCCCCCATTAAGCCAAGCCAGTGTCCTGTACAATTTTGCTTCCCATGAGTGCATTCGCAAAATGGTGGCTGGGAGCGGCTGGCGCGCTGCTGCTGGCTCTGGCGGCGCAGGCCGAACCGGCCGCCAAGCTCAAAGCCGCTGACTACGTCAACGACTTTGCTCATGTTCTGGACCAGAACACGGTCGCGCAGATTGATGAGATCTGCCGGCAGATCGACGAGAAAGCCCACGCCCAGATCGCGGTGGTGACCGTCCACTCCCTCGATGGCTCAGATATAGAAAGCTACGCTGTCGATCTGTTCCATCAGTGGGGTGTCGGAAGCAAGTCCACTAACCGCGGAGTGCTGATCCTGTATGCGATTGACGACCATCGCGCCCGGATTGAGGTTGGCTATGGGCTGGAGCCAATCCTGCCCGATGGAAAAGTGGGCGGGTTTCAGCGGGAAGCGATTCCGCTCATGCGGAGCGGCAACTACAATCAGGCGCTACTGCTGGTCACCTCGCGCGTCGCGCAGGTCATAGCCCAAGACGCAGGAGTTCGACTCACGACTCCGCAACCAGCGCCGGCTCCGGCGGAACCGGCGGAGCAGCCGGGCAAAGGGATATCGGCCGGCGGGATTCTCCTGCTTATTGTCATCGTACTCATCGTTCTTTTTACTCCGCTCCGCAGCGTACTTTTCTGGATGCTTTTTTCTGGAATGTTTGGAGGTGGATCCAGGGGTGGCGGCGGCTGGGGCGGAGGAGGGTTTGGCGGCGGGGGCGGTTTTGGGGGATTCGGCGGCGGTAGTTCTGGTGGCGGCGGGGCTAGCAGCAGTTGGTAGTCAGCGAGGACGCAAATGGTTCCTGAGAAAAAGATCAGCGAATTTGTCAGCCGGCTGCGGGTAGCGGCTGGGGCGAACCTGGAGAGTGTGATCCTGTTCGGATCGGCAGTTGCGGGAGATTTTCATCCTGAGTTCTCGAACGTGAATCTGTTCTGCGTGATTCGCGACAGCTCATTCCGTGCATTGCAAGCCCTAACCCCTGCCGTCAAGTGGTGGGACGCGCAGAAGCAGCCGCCTCCTCTGTTCATGACCCGCGACGAGATCGAGCGCTCCACCGATGTGTTTACGATCGAGTTGATCGACATGCAACAGCACCACCGGGTTCTGTTCGGCGAAGATGTTGTTCAGGGGTTGTCGATTCCAGCAAACCTGCACCGCGTCCAGCTGGAGTACGAGCTGCGGGAAAAGCTCGCGCTGCTGCGCCAGCACCTGCTTCTGGCCGCAGACAACGATTCGCGCCTGTGGGAATTGCTGCTACGATCGGTATCATCGTTCGCCACGCTCTTCCGCCACGCGCTCATCGTCCTCGGTCACGATGCCCCGATTGGAAAGCGCGAGGCAGTACAGGCATTGTCAAAGCAGATTGGGTTTGACGCCTCGGGCATTCTGCAGGTGCTGGACGTGAGAGAGCGGAAATCCGACCGCAGGAAGTTCGATGTGGCGGACGTTTTCCCGCGATATCTGTCAGCGCTGGAGCGGGTAACTACTGCAATTGATAAAATGCTGGACTCGGGTGCCGCGGGGTCTTCGTAGAGTATGCGGATGCTGTACTTCAGGAGAATCTTATGAACAAGGCGCTGATCGCGGTCGTCGTCATCGTGGTATTTCTATTGCTGGTAGTCTTGTTTACTTTTGGCCAATACGTAAGTGTGAAGAATACGCTGGTCAGCAAGAATGAGGCGGTAAAGGCAGCCTGGTCGCAAGTAGACATTGTGCTGCAACGCCGCGCCGACCTGATCCCCAATTTAGTAGAGACGGTGAAAGGCTACGCGCAGCAGGAAGTGACAGTGTTCGGCGATATCGCAAAAGCACGCTCTGCCCTTCTTTCCGCGGGCACGCCGCAAGAAAAGATCGCGGCCAACGGTCAGCTCGATGGAGCGATCGGCCGCCTGCTGCTGATTGTCGAGAACTATCCTCAGTTGAAGTCCAACGAGAATTTCCTGCGCCTGCAGGATGAACTCGCGGGCACGGAGAATCGCATTGCGGTCGAGCGCAAACGCTACAACGACACTCTGCGCGACTACAACACCTACGTGCAGCAATTCCCCAACAGCGTTTTCGCGGGCATCGCGGGTTTCAAACCGAACGAGGCTTACTTCGAAGCTTCACCAGGATCGCGCGAAGTTCCGAAGGTAAACTTTTCAAGTCCGGGGGCAACGGCTCCGCAGGCGAGTCCTCAACCGGTCCCGGTACATTAGCGGGGCGGCCCGGACGTGCGGGACATCTCGCGCGCAACCATTCGCAATGGAGGCTCCGCCGGATCTCTTGCAAGTTGTTGAGGAGATTGGTGGCGGCGGTTGGACTCGAACCAACGACCTACGGATTATGAGAGCGCTCAGGCCCGGTGCGACCTAGAGTGTTTCGACGCAGAATCAATAACTTCCGTTCGGGTCCCTCCGCCTCAGAGCGGGTAAATTCGTTCTATGACATACCTCTGTTCCCCACTCGGTTCCCCGATGTTCTCGCGTTGCGGCCGATCTCGGCATCAGCGGGTTATTCGTCACCCTTTGAAACAGCGACAAACAACCCCGTCCCGCAGGACCAAGAAGTGTTGCACCTTGGGATTTTCTGTTTTTCTTGCTACTCAACGCTTTAGCGGTCATTTGGACCGCCTCGACCGTCGGAGTCTGTTGCACCTAGAATGTGCTTCGCCACAGGCTGGCTTCGTATCTTGTTCGCAGCAAGACCGATCCGAAGACTGTGTAGACTTTGCTCTGTCACTCGAACGTTAAGACAACGCTGAAGCTGTAGGGGAGGCGGCCTTCCCGACGCTCCAGACTAGCCCCGGTAATCACCAGGCTTGGGTAGCCGTATCCGGCCTCACTGACCCCCAGGATGCAAAAGACTTCGCCCGCAGGCTCAGGAAAGGCTCCGGGGCCGATGCGACCGCCTCTGGCGCCACGCGCATTGCCGGCACCACGAACTACAAACGCAAATACGAACCCGATTTTCCCAAAGTGGCCATCCTTAACACCGCCCCCGGCCGTGTGGTCTCCCCCTCCGAGCTGGAAGCACTGGGGCTGGTCGCTGAGCCTGAGCCGGTAAAACCTGCCACCGTCATCCCCCTTCGAGTTTCCCGCAGGCACGCGAATTCGGTACGCGCCCGCAAATGGCCCGACTATCAGCGCTGCCTGGATCGCGCTCCGCGTAACAGACTTGCGCGTACATGCGCCCAGGATCCGGCCGTCCTTCATGACGGCATTCTCGGAAATGCGATGAACGCCGCTCCGTAATCGAATTCTTCCCAAAAAAGAAGCGCTCGGCACCCCCTCGGGGCCGCCGAGCGATTTCTACTACTGGCCCTATTTCGATTCCTTAGTGATCGCATCCGCAGCGTTGCCGGCCACGACCCAGCTTGCCGACCCGGCGACGACGGCTTCATCCTCGAACCAGAGGAATCCGAAATCGTCGATGCACTCCGGAAAATCCGGCTTGATGATGATGTATCCCGGAATTACGGCGCCCGGAATGTAAGAGTTGTCGGCGCGGTTGTTGCTGTACGTCTTCGTCTTCGAGACCGTACCGACGCCAGCCACATACGAAGTGCTGGACACCGGGTGGGTGCCGAGAACGTAATTGACGGCTCGAAGTGTATATTCGGAGCTCACAAGATCTGGAAACGCCTTGTGCAGGAAGAACATCCGGATAGCCATGTCAACCACGGCGCCCGATCCGCCCCAGGTGCCCAGGCTCGGGGGCACGCCGAACGGGGTGACGTCCAACTCCTTGTCCAGACCTGCCATGTATATCTTCACCGCTTCCCGCATTTGATCTTTCGCGCCCGCGTCCAGGTAAGGCAATGCTCGGACTGCCGTCCAACCTCGGAAATCCATCTGCTGCGGGGTGATCATCTGAGGGAACAACTCCTTCAAACGGGACTTGTAGGGCTCGGCACCATTTGTGGCAATGGTCAATTCCAGAGCCGCAGCCCAGTCCTGTCCGACGCGAAAGCCGCCACGGCCGAAGCCGGTCGGCGGAGCTGTTGGTGCGCTCGTCGTGCCAGAACTTGTCGGAGCGCCTGAGCTGCCCCGTCCGTTACGACCGCCTTGGGCGCCAGACACCACCCCCTGAGATGCAGCCAGCACGCCTCCTCCGTGAGCACCTGCCGGAGCCGCTCCGCCTAAGCCGCCGGCCGCTGGATTCGGCGTTGGGTGAGCCTTCTCGTCGTTCCATGCTTTGATCGCTGTCTCGAGGCAGTCTTTCGCTAATGCGTCGTCATAGCCTTTCAGCACATCGGACGCTGCAGCCAGCGCAGCGATGGCGTTCCATTGGAAAAACGGGTTCGTAGAGGAGAAAATCCAGCGGTCGTCCGGCTTGCCGGAGTAGTCGCCCTTCACTTCGTTCGGACCGAGCTTCGGGTCATAGATGCGGCCGTCGGTTTTCGACGCTCCATCGCCCAAGTGCGTATACTGGCGCAAATCTGGTTCGTGAGTTCCGCGGATCGCGTGGCCTATATTGTGGAACTGCGCCAAGATGAGCAGTGCGCCGTGCTTGACTTGCTCGACCGTATCCGGCACGCCATCGGGACGGTGCATCTCAACCTCACGCGCGTTTTCATCCACCGTAAGCTCGTCGTACTTGAGATTGAATTCGCGATACGCCAAGGCCAGACTCTGAATCACGCTCAGTTGCGCAGGCTCCTCGAGGTCGTAGTCGCCGGCATCATACCAGCCGCCCACGTTCATCCCAGGAATGTGATCGCCGCCTTTCCACTTCCCGTCCGTTGCCGTAGCCTGATTCCAGCCGTCGAATTGCTCCCCAACCACGGGCGCCAGACGGCCATCATCCAGGTGCGACGCACCGTGCCACACGCGGTAGCCTTCGCGAACGGAAACGTGATCCATCTGCTCCGCAAGGTGATGGTCCAGGCTGTCCTGCCAGATGTTCGCGTAAGCGTCCTTGGAGATGGGGAAGGGCGCCGTACGCTGGTCTGCGTACTCGATTACATATAGGCCGGGGTCCTTGACCGGGGTGAAGTCGAATTTCGAATAAACGTAGCGCAGCCAGGGCGTAGAAGGCGTGATCGGGCCCTCGAACGCCTGCTTGTAAGACCCGTCCTCCATCAGGCGCAGCACTTTGGCCGTCTTCGGGCCGTTGTATTTCGAGTCGAGTTCGAGGACCGCCACCTTGGAGAAACCCGGCGCATAACCGACCTGGCTGTGCGCGATCATCGGCGGCCGCGTCCAGTTCGGAATCACGTCCGGCCTGATGTGCCATACGATGGCTCCGGTGGTCTTGCCCGAAGGGATGAGCGAACGCAACACGAACCAGCCGTTCTGCGCGCGGTTGCGTCCATCGAACAGCATGAGGTCGGCCGTATCCGACTTAACGTTGACCCGGGCCAGCGCGTCGTCGACTCCCAAGGTGATGCTCTTGCCCTCCGCGAACGGCAGCGGCTCAGTGTATCCCTTGGCCTTCTCCCAGTCCTCCAGGTAGTACGCCTTTTTCGGTTCGTCGGGCAGGGGCATCACCTTGACCATCGGATCGTTAGGCGTTCGCGGGAAGATGCCGGCTGTGGTTCCGTCCACTAGATAAGCCTTGCCCATGTAGATCGAGGGCAGGAACTCCAGGTTGAACCCCGCCCGCCCCGCCAGTTTCTGCGGCAGCGGCTTGTCGAGATTGATGCTGACCTCCACGCCGCCTGGCTCCGCTGCCACTTCCAGTGTGTAATTGAAGTCGAACGTCGGGAAAGCGAGGTCGGCAGTGAGTCGGCTGTTCGCCTTGTCGGCATGGCGACCTTTGAGGGTTGCCACCAGGTCCCACTGCTCCGGCGTTGGCATCAAGCGCACGTCGCCGTTAGTGGCGATGCGCTGGCCGTGGAGAATCATCTCCATGGCCGTATTCTTTTGGTCCACAAAAACGGGATGGTACGTGCTGTCGTAGAGAAAAACGCTGAAACCTCGAGTATCGAGGTAATTCTTGTCGGTCACCTTCATGGCAAAATCGGCGCCGAACAGGCCTGGGGCCGAGATCAGGGCCAGGAGGAGACAAACTCTGATTCGCGTGAACATAGATTGGGATTGATACTGCTCCTTTGCCCCAACATGATATGACATGCACACCGTCTGGGGGGCCGTTTGTTCCCCAGGCGCGGGGATTTCTGAGCGGGCAGCTAAACGAGGAGCGGCCCCACCAATCGAACGTCCAGGCCGCGCTCGAACAACCCCGCTTCACCAAAGAAACCTTTGAGGGCTGCGATGTCCGGATGGAGGAGACCATCCCTGCCCAGATTCGCGCCGGCCTTACGCAACGGGGCCACCAGATCCAACTGCTCGAACCCTTCTCCTTTTCGGTAGGCCAAGGGGCAGCTGTCGTCCGCGACAGTAGCCGCGAGGTCAACTTTGCTGCAGGAGACCCGCGTTCCGACGGCGCAGCTATCCCCCAAGAGCCAGGCACGCAGTAGCGCAGGAACGGTCGATCAAAAGGGGCAGATTGCATAAAGGCATTTCCGGGGGAGACAGCCAAGGATCTGATGATCTAAAAGAAGGCATGAATTTGTATTTTACTTCTGAGATTTCCCGCGGTTCACCAGAACGAATTTCTGAAGCCTTTTGCCAGTGTCAACTTCCCCTGTGTAGAGATCGCCCCGAGAATCAGAAACTAGCTGGTGAAGCCAATGGAACTGCCCGGCATTGCGGCCGTTGTGCCCGGTTTGTCCCTGAACGACTCCATCGTCTCGCCGGACGGACCAAATGACGTTGTTTTCACCGTCGGCTACCAACAGAAACGTTTGGCGCTCGTCGGTCGAAAACGCGAACTGCCATGCAGAGCCCATCCCCAGTGTTTCCGGGCGCAGCGTGAACTCCTTAACGAATTTCCCCTGCTTGGTGAACACTTGGATGCGGTCGTTGACGCGATCGCAGACGTAGACAAGCCCATCTCGCGAAATGTGTACGCAGTGCACCGGACTGCGAAACTGCTGATCGCGCGGTGCGGCAGGATCGTACGGCCCGGGGTCGACATCATTCGGAGGGTTTCCATAGGCTCCCCAAAGTCTCTTGAACGCGCCGGTGGCCGAGTCGAAAACAATCACTCTCTTGTTCATATAACCATCGGCGATGTACACCTCGTGTGCTTCCGAATCCACCTCGATGCCGGCTGGACGCCCCAATATGTCCGTGCGCAGGCTGTTCGGCGGATCGGATGAAGGGTGACCGATCTGCAGCAGAAAATGTCCATCACTCTTGAACTTGAGGAGATGGCGGTCGGTCGGGGCGTTCCCGCCGATCCAAACGTTCCCATCCTTGTCCACATAAATTCCGTGTTCTGTCTTGGGCCAATCAAATCCTTCGCCAGGTCCGCCCCAGGAGTTGAGCAAATGCCCTTGCGTGTCGAATTCCAAAACCGGAGGCGCTGCGATGCAGCACATTGAACGCGGAGGTTTAAGCGAAGCGCCGAGTTCGTCAACCGTGTCCGTGGCGGGTCGCTGCAAAACCCAGATGTGGTCCTCCCGATCTACAGCTAAGCCGCCGACTTGCCCGATGATCCAGTTGTTTGGCAGCTCCAGAGGCCACAGCGGGTCAACCTGATACCTCGGCACATCCTGGGCGCAAGTAGCCAGAGGAAAAGCGCTGAGCAGAATCACCAACGCAACACTGAAGCTGACCAACACGAGTGTAAATCTGCTTTGGAAAGGTATCGGGTGCATGGTGCGCTCCGCGCAAGAGGTCTTCTGTCCGTTAGAAGTGGACGGAGTATAGGGCCACTGGTGAAGTGTGTCAACGCTGTGGATAGGTACGCAGCCAGGCAAGTGCTCTCACCCGCCGGAAACGGGCTCTTGGTAAGAAACGAGCGCGGTGACCAGCCGCCCATGACGAATTGTTTTAAGCCTTAGCTATCGCGGTCGCGCACGTATAATGTCCGCGCATGTCCTTTACCTCTGGCTCAAAGCTTGGCCCTTACGAAATTCAGTCATTAATAGGCGCGGGCGGCATGGGAGAAGTGTACCGTGCGCGCGACACGCGATTACAGCGTGTGGTTGCCATTAAGATTCTTCCCCAATCGCTCGCTTCCGACCATGATCGTCTGGACCGCTTTCAGCAGGAAGCCCGCATCCTCAGCGCCTTGAATCATCCCAACGTGATGGCGATCCACGACGTTGGCTCGCAGGACGGGGTGCATTTCTTGGTTTCAGAATTTCTCGAAGGCCAGACACTTCGCGAGCGGCTGCAAGCTGCTCCTCTTCCGCAGCGACGGGTGAATGAATATAGCCTGCAAATTGCAAAGGGACTCGCGGCAGCTCACGAGAAAGGTATTGTGCATCGTGACCTCAAGCCGGAAAACATCTTCATCCTGCCCGATGAACGAGTCAAGGTTCTCGACTTCGGACTGGCAAAGCAGGTGGTGAATAGGGCTGCCGGCGCCGACCAAACGCTCACCAATGTGGACCGAACTTCCGTCGGCACCGTGCTGGGCACTGCCGGTTATATGTCTCCTGAGCAGGTGCGCGGTGAACCGATCGACCATCGTTCCGATATCTTCAGTTTCGGCGCCGTTCTCTACGAGATGGTATCGGGACGCCGTGCGTTCCACGGCGACTCGGGAATTGAGGTCATGAATTCGATCCTCAAAGAGGAACCACCTGACCTCGCCGAGAGCGGAGTGCACGTGCCGCTCGGGCTGCAAAGGATCGCGCAACGCTGCCTCGAAAAGAAGCTCGAGGCGCGCTTTCAGTCGGCTAGCGATCTGGCCTTTGCGCTGGATTCTTTGAGTAGTAGCGCTGGAAGCTCGACTGCAAGTTTGCGCGCTCTGAAAGACACGAGAAAAACACGATTCCGAATTCTGGTTGCGGCATCGCTGCTGGCGGCATTAGCGATCGGCGTGATTGCGACCCTGCTGCTGAACCATCCCCAAGCAAGCCACCCAGCATTTACCCAGATTACTTTTCGTTCGGCATACCTTCGCCGCGCGCGGTTTGCTCCGGATGGGCGCACCGTGGTCTACGATGGAACCGGCGATGGCAAGCCCACAGAACTTTTTTCCACGCGCACAGACACTGCCGAGGCGCAGTCGCTCAACCTTCATGCCAGCATTCTGAGCGTTTCCTCCACCGGAGAATTAGCGGTGCTGCTGAATCCCGACTTTGTCGTGAAGTGGACTCCTGTCGGGCGGCTGGCGCGCGTTCCTCTGGGTGGGGGAACCACCCGCGAGCTACTGGATAACGTGACCGACGCCGACTGGGCGCCCGACGGCTCGGCGCTTGCGGTCAGCCATAAAGTTAAGAATCACTTCCAGCTCGAGTTCCCGCCCGGCAAGGTGCTGTACCAGAACGAGGGCTATATTAGCGACCTGCGTTTTTCACGCGCCGGCGACAAGATTGCCTTCATCGACCATTCCACCTATGGCGATGATCGGGGCGTGGTTGGCTTCGTAGATCTCCAGGGGAATCGGAAAGCCTTGACCCAGGAGTTCAGCTCCATCCAGGGGCTGGCGTGGGCGCCGGATGGCAGCGAAATCTGGTTTACCGCTGCCGACGGAAGCGAACCCAGGTCCCTTCGCTCCGTCAATCTGATCGGTAAGCAGCGAACACTGCTGTCAAGTCCAGCTGTGCTGCATTTCCAGGATATATCCAAAGATGGCGACGTCCTGATCAACTCTGATACGCAGCGAGATCAGCAGGTCTTTGCCGATACGCGAAATGGGCAAGTCCGCGATTTCAGCTTCTTCCCCTTCGAGAACCTTGCAGCAATTTCGCGCGACAGTCGGATGTTTCTTCTAAACACCTACGTCACCGGACCCAATTCCGATTACAACCTATACACGCAGGCAACGGATGGCTCATCTCCCGCCCTGATCGGCCAGGGAGCAGGGTTGGGATTCTCCTTTGACGGCAAATGGGCGCTTGCTCTTGACCCCGTTCATCTGGATCATCTCAGGATTATTCCCACAGGAGTGGGTGAGAGTAGCTCCCTGAGCGCGCCCCCGGGGTTGAACTATATCGTCGGAACTTGGATGCCCGACGGCAAGCAGATTTTGGTGGTCGCGTCGGCTGCAGGACATGCTCCCGTTACTTATCTGCAGGACATTCCTAGCGGTGCGGCACACCAAATTACGCACGAGGGACAGTATGCGGTCTTTTCCCACGACGTCGCGATGAGCGTCTCACCCGATGGGCAATATTTCTTGACCACCGATGGCGGAAATCACTACTGGATACAACCGATCGGCGGCGGTGAGCCGACGGAGATCAAAAGCCTGGTCGAAGGCGATTTCCCTTTACAGTGGCATAACGGTTCACAAAACATCTTTTTTGAACGTCGGGGAAGCTTGGATGCGATTGATATCTATGATCTGAACCTCACCAACGGCCAGCAAAAGCTCTGGACACATTTCTCGCCGACGGACAAAACCGCGATGGTTACCATGCGTCACGCGCTCATTACACCGGACGGCGCCCACTCCCTCTACGCTGTCCAGCGAATCTACTCAACTCTGTTCGTCGCCAAAAATATCCGCTGAACAGAAGATATGCTCCGCAACAAACTTTCAACAACGCGAGCTAGAAGTCGGCTTCGAGGAGATCTCCCCCCAGCCCGTTTCTGGATAGTTTCCGGTTTGCCGACAAACCATACAGAACTGCGAAGACTTGCCGCATTGGTAGACTCCACACGCCGCAGACAAGAAGACTTCGCCCGGCCGACTCAAGCTTCTGAGACCTGCATCATTCGATCCTTAGCGCGAGAAGACAACTCCGTGTGGAAGGCCCGATCCCTTCCACCCGTGCGGCCAATCACGATGAGCGAAATTAAAGCCGGCCTTTCCATCCGCGTCATGAAAGGTATCGTCCAGGGTGAGCGCTCCGGTTGCCTGGTCCAGCTTCAGCAAGTAAAGGCGCGGCTCTGACCCCGTCACGACCACTCGCTGCGTCTTTTCGTCCCATGACGTCCAGTGTGGAGAAAACGAGTCGCTGAGCTTCAACCGCGAGACTTCCACAGGTTTGTTCCCGTTGGCAATGTCCACCACAATCAGGCCATGCGTTACTGGCGCGCTCTGGATCAGATAGTGGCCGACGATGGTGGGCACACCGCAGAAAGAGCCGGGAAAGTTATAAACAAGTTTGGAAGTTGGCTCTTCCTTGTCTATGTTGCTGATGCGCTCGATGCCGCAGCCGAGAGTTTGAACGTAGACGGCACCATCGGGGCCAATACGCGGCTCCTCCGGGCTGACATGTCCATAGTGATTGTCGCCGATATCCAAATTGGCCGTCTTGAGCAGTTTCAGGTCCGAGAGGCGCCACACCTGGTACGTGACACCGCTAAAGACATTGTCCATGTGCATGGAGGAGTTTGTGGACACGACCCTGTCGATTTCGGGAAGAACGGCAAGGCTGTATGGAGTTAGCAACGCTCCCGGAAACGCGGGGTCCGACGAGCTGGCGGAACGAATAACCTTGCCCTGATCGTCAATCTCCACCAGTCCGCCACTGCCGCCCATTTGACCTTCGACCATGTCGTGATGGGAGTGCTGGAAGCTGGCCAGCACATGGCCATTGGGCAGCCGCAGATAGGAGTGCGGATGCATATAGCCCGCCATGTCGGTAAAGGAAGTCACGATCTTCGGAGAGAGGGGGTTGCGCACGTCGAATATGAAAGTTCGCCCGGCAAGATGATCGTTGGCGAAGAGCATCCCGCTTGCGGGCATCACGTATTCAGTGTGATGAATTTGCATGGTCAGCTGATCGGTTACAACGGTCGTGATCAATTTTCCATAGGACGCGGAAGCGGGGTCCGCATCGATCACCGCGAGAAAGTCATTGCCTTTGTGATCAAGATCGCCAGTCCAGGCAAACATGAAGTGGCCGAGCGAATTGCTTTCCTGCCCCTGAGACTGCGCGGAAAGACCGAAGGCACAACAAGCAATCGGAATCACGAGCAACGACCGTCGCATGGATACCCCCACAAATTTCGATTTCATTCGCAATCTGCCTTTTCGGACAGGTTCCAGGGAATTGTATCGCTCCTGAGACAGATTGCGAGACCACAGGAACGTTTGCGCAGAGAAGGCCAGCTTTCCGGTAAATTCGGCCTGTCTTGCCATAGCCCTTGTCACTCATCCAGGCCCGACCCAGGTGAGAATTCGAGTTCCGGTTGTTTTTGAACTGGGTCGAGCACGCACCGGTGATAGGAGCGCAGACGCGCCGCTATTACCGGGTGGGCTGGGCGAGGATTGCAAAAACGCAATTGGTTGGAATGACGCTCGATCGCATAACGACGGAAGAGGTTGACTCGCTCGGATTTTCGGGGTCGCCCTCTTACGTCAACCAAGCACTACGCACCTTGCGTAGGCTGCTTGGCAAAGCTGTTGAGTGGAAGGTCATTACAATAGCACCGAGGATCAAACTCCTGAAAGAACTCGGACGGGAGCAGACAATCGATCGCGAGACTGAAGCAAAACTGCTCGCGGTGGGTAAGCAGCCAATGAAAGATGTTCTCATCATCATCCAGGACACTGGCATGCGTCCGGAAGAGGTCTTTCGAATTCGGATCGAGAACATCGACTGGAATCGAAGGCTGATCTTTAATCCTCATGGCAGGACGCGAGCTTCGCGGCGGCATGTGCCAATCAGTAGGCGCATGTTCGAGCTCTTGATTATGCGCTGCGGCAAAAAACGGGAGGGTTGGCTGTTCCCCTCTCCGAGGGCCGAGTCGGGACACCTTACCACCGTGGCGAGGCAGTTCCGGATCGCACGTCTCAAAGCGGGCTTGCCGGAATCTTTGGTCCTCTATTGCGCTCGTCATACCTTCGGTACGGCTGCGTACGAAGCAACTGGCAACCCGGCGATGGTGATGAAGGTCATGGGTCACACGGACGCGCGAACCGCGATGCAGTTCAGCATCCCGCGCTCGATCCGATCCGCGAAGCCATCGATCAGCGCAACCTGACTGGCAGTTTACGTCACAATTTACGTCACAGTGAATTTTTGGTGCAGTGAGAAACCGCGTAAGTGATTGAAAGGATGGAGCCGACGAGCGGACTTGAACCGCTGACCTGCCGATTACGAATCGGCTGCTCTACCAACTGAGCTACGTCGGCCTGTCCTCGATTCTAAATGCGCGGCGGAGAAGCGTAAAGAGCAACGGGGCGGGGCGGCAACTGATTCTTGTGCGGGCACGATCCCAACGTGAATGAATCACAACGCACGTTTTTCATTACAACGGTTACCTGGCAACGTGCGCCCATCTTTCGTATAGAGCTCTCACCGAACTTAGGCGCTGCGGGCCAGGTCTTGCGGGAGAGTGAGGTTGCTGTTCCAGCAATCGGCGACGATGAGCCATGCGCCGAGGCGTCGCCAGACTTTGAGATACTTGCCGCGGTCGGCGACGGTGGTGCCGTCGAGCTGGCGGATGGCGACGGAGAAGCGACCGATCTCCATGGCCATGTCGTTGGAGTGATCGACACGGACGGTCTCGAGGCGGAGCTCTTCGTAACCCTGGTCGCTGAGCTGGCGCACAAGCCGCTCGACGGACTTGGGACCATAGGCGGGATCGTGGTTCGGGGCCATGAAGACGCCGTCCTCGGAAAAGAGCGAGGCGACCTGATCGTAGTTGCCGGTGTTGAATGCGGTAACAAAGTCTTGAGAAAGACCGCGAATGACGGACTGAACGTCCGCGAACGGACGAGAGTCCGCGAGGGAACTCGAATAGGGCCGGTACATCTGACTACCTCCTGGGGGAAGGCACAGGGCGAGCCTTTCGGCCGGACGGCGGGCGCGCCCTTAACGGCGACCATTCTAGCAAAGACCTGGCCTGTGGAAGGAGAAAAGATTTCCACTGGCGTGGAGGGTCAAGTTGGATGACGCCTTTGAAGAAGGAGGTTAAAGGTATGCAGGCCCCGCCGCTACCCGTCTTCACGCTTCGGGCATGTCGCCCGGGTTCCGTCTACAATGAAAGGAGGATTTCATTTCAATTCATGGATTGAGGAGACAGGCCATGCAACGCAAGGCGAGTGCAGTGTGGAAGGGCGGACTCAAGGATGGTAAAGGATCGATTTCAGCGCCGGGCGGAGTACTGAAAGACACGCAGTATTCTTTTACCTCGCGGTTTGAGAACGGGCCGGGAACGAATCCGGAAGAACTGATTGCGGCTGCGCACGCGGCGTGCTTTTCGATGGCGCTTTCGGCGCAGCTGGGCGGGGCGAACCTGACGCCGGAGAGCATCAGCACGAACATCACGCTGACCATGGACAAACTGGACGCGGGTTGGACGATTACCGAGAGCCACATCGATGTTGTGGGGAAGGTTCCGGGAGCGGATGCGGCGACGTTCCAGAAATATGCCGAGGCGGCGGAAAAGGGATGTCCGGTGTCGAAGGTGCTGAATGCGAAGATTACGATGACGGCGAAGCTGGGGTAGCGGGTCGGACCTCGGACTTCAGAGCTCGGACCTTGGACCTCAGGCGTTAGACCTTGGACGTCGGCGGCTTGAGCGCTTTGGGCTACTGGTTTCCGACTTCGGCTCGGGCTTCGGCTGCACTTCCTGTATTGCTGTCACTTACTCGCTGCCCAGGGGCGGGGCGGTTTGACAGGGAACTGTGCCTCTGTAGAATAGGAAAGTTGGCCTTCCTGATTCGGCGGCTGTGAGGCCGCTGCTGCTATAGAGGTCCACTTGCCATCGTGGCGGAATTGGCAGACGCGCATGGTTCAGGTCCATGTACCGGCAACGGTGTGGGGGTTCGAGTCCCTTCGATGGCACCAAAAAACGAAATCATTCTTTACTTCTGTTGTGGCGGCCAGAACATAATCAGTCGCTCTTCTGCGGCGGCAATCGACACACGATCCGCCTCGAGATTAACCCCTTCGATCATTTTCAAGTGGCGCCGGGATGGCTGAACTCGATTATTCGGCGATGCTGGCGAGAGCCATCACTGAGGCTCGCAAGGGGCTGGCGGAGGGCGGCATTCCGATTGGGGCGGCAATTTTTGATGCCGACGGAAAGCTGGTGGGGGCGGGACATAACCGGCGCGTGCAGAATGGCGACCCTTCGATGCACGGGGAGACGGACGCGTTCCGCAATGCGGGACGGCAGCGCAGTTATCGCAACCTGATTATGGTGACGACACTGGCGCCGTGCTGGTATTGCAGCGGGCTGGTACGGCAGTTTGGATTTGGCATGCTGGTGGTGGGCGAGAGCCGAAATTTTCAGGGCGGAGTGGCGTGGCTGCGGTTGCTGGGAGTGCGGGTGATCGACTTGGATTCGGAGGAGTGCGCGGGGTTGATGGCGGAATATATTCGAGCGAAGCCCGCGGTGTGGAACGAGGATATAGGGCAAGAGTAGCCGCGGACTGTCTGCGGTACAACGGCCCCAAGGCTGAGCTCTCCGCCTTCCCTGCAAGCGCCTTCCCTCCCAGGGATGTGAGGACCGCATTGTTCCGCCGTTTGCCCTCGTGCTGGCCGTGGAATCAGAAGGTGAGGCTCAGCGACATCTGGATCTGCCTTGGACTTCCGATGGTCTTATTTGTGATGCCCAAGCCGCTGGCAGTCGGGCAGACGTAAACAGATCCTGAGAAGTTCGGGTTGCAAGGATTCAATGTCGCTGGAGTGCCGACGACGGGAAAGCCGTTGAAGTTGATGTTCTGGCTCACGTCGTCAATGGGGATATCGAAGCTCGCGGTGTTGGTGAGGTTGAAGACATCGAAAGTGTACTTCAGGGAAGAACGCTCGGTGATCTGGGTTATCTTCGCCAGCGAGATGTCGGCGCGCCTCTGCCAGGCCTGCCGGAAAATATTGCGCTCGCCGTGGGCGATGAAGTTGGTCTCGTAGGGATCGTTGGAAGGAATTGCGCCGTTCAAAGCGCCTGGACTCAGCAGAGGAAGGCCAAAACAGCTGGGGTTGAGCGCAGGAAAACCGGGGGTTGCGCCCGAGGCCCCGGTGAGCGCTTGCGCGGGAGAGCAACCGTTGAGGGGAACGATTGGATTCGTAATGCCGTCGTTTACGCCGTAGAATATGCTGCCAACTGCGCCCGAGTAATCGACAACGCTGTAGGGCTGACCACTCTGGATGACGGTCAGGCCGGAAATGGCCCATCCATCGGCAAGCTTCCCCCTGAATGAAGATTCCGAGAAAAACTGTGGTAGCTGGTAGCGATAGGTGAAATTCATTACGTGTTTGCGGTCGAAGTCGGATAGACCGTAACCGGAGCGCAGATCCAGAGGATTGTTGCCGTTGTAAAAGAGGCCCATCGCGCTTTGCTCGTCTGTGGCGTGCGAGTAAGTGTAGGAGAAGCCGACTTGCAAGCCATGACTCATACGCTTTTCGATGTGGGTTTGAAGCGCATTGTAAGCCGAGATGCCGGCTGCGGTGTAGGACTCGGACTCAGAAGAATATCCGATGTAGGGAACGCGGAGGTCGACGTTGCCGCCTTCGAAGGTTTGCAGGTAGGGCTGATTGTTGGGGAGGGTTTGCGGAGCGAAGGTGGTGGCGTTGGTGAGGATCGAGTAGCCGTAAGTGTAGTCCTGCTCAAACGGCGTGCCCGGCCGGATGGGACTGGTTGGCGAGGCAATCTGCGCCTGATTGAAAGGCAGGGGAACGATTTCATGGCGGCCGAGATTGCCAACATAGCCGACTTCGATGGCGAGGTCGTTGCGCGGCTGCCACTGGACGTCGAGCGTCTGGTTGAGGGTGTAAGGCAGCTTGTTGGTACGGTTGTAATCGGCGAACGAGAATAGCTGCGCACCGTTTGAGATTGCCGTCGCATTGGGCAGGACCAGATCGGCGGGATTGCCGCTGGGAGGCGGACCGAGGGTAGTTCCCCAAGGATTTTCAAATCCTCCGGGGCAGTTCGCGTACGCAACGGCACAAACCTGCGAATTCACCCAAGGCGGAGTCTGATTCACGCCGAACGGACCGCCCGCAATCACTCCGGAGGCAAACCCGGGAGAAAGATAGGTGAAGAGTTCGCCGCGATCATAGTACATGCCCCAGCCGGCGCGAACGACGACCTTGTCATTGAACGTCTTCGGACTCCAGGCCAGGCCGACGCGCGGCGCGAGGCCCCACTCGCGTCCGGTGAGAGTCGAATCGCTGACGCCCTTGGTGGGGAAAAGAGGATTGTTCCCGGCGACGATGAAGCCGTTGGAAGCGATGGCGTCGGTGGTGGCATCGTAGCTGTAGCTTGACGGATCGAAATTGAAAATGCGTCCGTTCTTTTCGGTGAGACCTCCGTGATAGTCGAAGCGAAGACCGGCACTTATGCTGAGGTTGGGACGGAGTTGAAACTTGTCCTGAAGATATCCGCCGGTTTCCTTGGAACGGTAGTAGCGGTTGGCATCGCCTTGCAGGAAGTTGGTGGAGATAAATCCGTCAGCGGTATAGCCGATGGGTGTGCCCGAGAGGAAATCGGCGAAATTCAAGAAGCCGATCATACCGGTGTTGGTTCTTTCGTCGCGGGCGTTGAGCTGGGTATAGGAAAAGCTTCCGCCGAAGGTGATGGTGTGTTTGCCGCGGTTCCAGACGGCATTGGCGGAAGGCATCCAGCGGTTTTGAAAAATACCGGTGAAAGCGCCCTGCGAAGCAGCGGTCGACCCAATATCCGCCCCGGCATTGAAAACGAAGTTGGTGTTGGCCGGGGAATCGTTGCCTAAATCATCCACAATTGTAATTCCCGGAAAAATCTGAGAGCCAAAGGCATTGATGCCCGCAGCCTGAGGAGTGAAGGGCTGGGCAATCGTGCTGTAGATTTTCTCGCGAATGAAGCCGAACACCTCGGCGACACTGAGGTTCGGTTTGATGGATTGCGTGTTCGTAATGGAGGCAACCTGGCTGCCCGCGTCCAAGTGTTGGGTGAAACCTTCAAAAGAGGAGAATCCGAAAGGCGCCGAAGTCGGATCGTGCTGGTAGTAATACTTCAACGACAGAGTATCTTTCGAGGTAGCCAGATAATCGAGATCGGAAACGGCCTGATCGGAAATGAAGTAAGCGGGCTGGGTGATGAAGACATTTTCCGGGAAGTTAAGGGTCGGAGTGAAGTTAGGATTCGCGGACGGGAACAGATACTGGCCATTCGGCAACTTATAGTTCAACAACCCGAGCGCGACGGGGTCGACATTGCCAGCAGTCAGCGAAGTGCCGAAATTGTTGTTGGCGACGGTCGCCAATGTCGCCGCGCTGCGGTCGTCGGTAAGGCCGAAAGGCACCGCAGTGCGCGAAGTTCCGATCTCCAAATCAGAAACGTGAATGTGCTGATAGCTGGCAAAACCGAAGAGCTTGTCCTTGATGAGAGGCCCGCCGACGGTTCCGCCAGCCGTGTAACGGTGCAACTGAGGCACCTTTTCGTTGTCGGGAATGTTCGCGTCCTGATTGTAGAAATACGGAGCGGCATTCAGCCAATCGGTTCCACGGTGAAGGTAAAGACCGCCGTGAAGGGCGTTGGTGCCGGAGGCGGTGCTCATGTCGATATGGGCGCCGCTGGTGGATCCCTGTTGCGCGTCGTACATGGAGGTGTTGACGCGAAACTCCTGAACGGTCTCCGGGGCAGGCGTGGGCAAAGCCTGGCCGATGGCGAGATAGGGCGATGCCGAGCTCTGGATGATTTCCGCGGTGGTGCTGCCGGCGCCGGCCACGCCAGTGTTGTTTACAATGCGTGCCGAAGCCACCTGGCTGGTGCTCTTGCCGTTGAACAGATTGCTGGCGTCGACTCCGTTCAGAAGAAACGTGTTGCTAGTGTCGCGCTGGCCGTTGGCCCAAATGGGCTGATTGCCCAACCCGGCGTTTGCGCCGCTACCATTTGGCAACTCCGCATTTACTCCCGGCGAGAGGATTGCGAGGCCCGTGAAACTTCCCGTGGGCAGCGGGACAGCATCGATCTGCTCCTTCTCCAGGATATAGCCGTTGGTGGTGTCGACCGCGTTCATCAAAGGCGCGGCTTCGACGGTGACGGTGGTGCCGACCTGGCCAACTTTCAGCGTGACGTTGACGGTGGCGGTGCGGTCGGCCTGCACGGTGATGGAAGGAATTTTTTCGCTCTGAAAACCGTCGTGAGTGAAGGTGAGCGTGTAGGTGCCGATGGGCAGGTTGACGAAATCGTAAGCGCCGGTGGAGGTTGTCTTCTGGGTGCGGGTGAGCTGGGTCTGATCGCCGACGATGGTTATGGTGGTCTCGGGCAAGACGCTGCCGCTGCTATCCGTGACCGTACCGGTGATGCCGCCGAGCGTCTGGGCGCGGGCTTGCAGCGGGAAAGCAAACGACATCCACAGGCTGGCGGCCAAGAAGAACACAGGGAAGCGGAGAGCATTCGCTGTGGGGCGCAGTTTGGGTTTGCTCGTTGCGTAGCCGCGGGTTGCGTGAGTCTGGATTTTGGGGCTCTGCGCTGCGATGCGTTGCGATTCGATCTTGTTCAACATCGGTGACATCGGCGTGATCCTCGTGGAAGTCTGTAGATACACTGATCCGAAACCGCCAACAAGCTGTCCGCAAGAAACTTACTTTGTGCGTTGTGCCAACCGAGCTGGGAAAGTCCGCGCATCAGGGCGCGAAACATTTCAGCAAATGTACGCGAACTTTGTCGAGAACAAAAGACAGCAGCTAGTGAAAATTCTTTTGGGACGAATTAGTTCTGTTTATGGGCGAGGATCCAGGCCACCGTATTTTCGGTTGCGAGTAGGCAGCGCGCGAAAGTTGCACAAGAGCAAGTGCATTTCCTGCCAGAGAGCGCTAACGGCAGAGTGTGGATGCGCGCTACCATGTCGCTTCATCGTCATCCTCAACGGGGGAGAAACCATGACGCTGCGCACGGCCAAGATGCTGCTGGTGTTTGCGATTGCCGCTTTCTACTCGCTGGTGGTTTTCAACAACACGACCGATTACGATTCCAACTACCAGTTTGTGCGCCACGTGCTGATGATGGACTCGACCTCGCCCGGCAGCCACGGCATGTGGCGGGCGCTGAATTGGCCGGCGTGGCATACGGTTTTCTACCTGTCGATCATCGGGTGGGAAACGGCGACGATGGTGCTAGCGTGGTGGGGCGGAGTGCGGATGGCGCGGGCTGTGCGGGGAACGCCGGAGGCTTTTCACCAGGCGAAGGGTGTGGCGATTGCGGCGCTCACACTGGGGATGTTGTTGTGGCTGCTCGCGTTTTTGAGCGTGGGAGGAGAATGGTTCCTGATGTGGCAGTCAAAGATCTGGAACGGTCAGGATGCGGCGTTTCGCGCGTTCACCGTGACCGGCATCGTGTTGCTGCTGGTGGCGCAGCCTGAGGCCGAGGGGCGGCATTAGCCAATATGTTCCGCGGGCGTATGGTTGGCCGGCCTGCGCAACAGAAACCAGAGCAGTCCTGCGATGAGGTACGCGAGATAGATATAAGGCAGCTTGCCGTACGGACCCTCGGGCACCGGGTAGAGATTGCCAACCAGCGCCAGCAACATGGCGGTGGCGGCGAGAGCGGGAATGATCCGCGCTGCGGGACGGAAGACGCCGTGGTCTCGCAAATAGCGGGGCAGGGCGATGCAGACCAGCGCGTAGGCCACGATGAATCCATAAGTGGCGAGTGAGCCGAGCCAGCCGTAAACGTCGAGGCCGCTGGCGCCGAGCGCGGCCAGCACGGCCACCGGGAGCAGCGCGGCAATTCCGGTGATGACCACGGCGCGGCTTGGAGTTTGGTTGCGGGCGTGCGTAGCGCCCAGAGAGCCGTGGGCGAGTCCGTTGTGCGCCATGAGCATGAGCACGCGGGCCGCGGCGGTGATGCAGGCCAGGGTTCCGGCAAACAAGCTGACCAGCGCGCCGATATCGATGAGCAATCCCAGGACGGGCACGCCGCTGACTGTGGCCAGCACGTGCATGGGAGCGGGGCTTGAACCGAGATCCTGCCCGGCGGTGTGGAAGCCGAGAACTTCGGCGTAGGCGCAGATGGTGAAGAACACTCCGGCGAGAATCGAGCATTGAATGACTGCGCGCGGAATAGTTTTCAGCGGATTGCGCGCTTCGGAACCGAGCGTGGTTGCGCTTTCAAAGCCAACGAAACTGAAGAGTGCGAGGACGAGACCGAGGCGGAGACCGCTGCCGGTCATGCCGCGCAGGTGGAGTTGATCGGGGTCCAGGTGCCAGCCGTGGCGGACCAGCAGCAAGACCACTACGACAACAATCACGGTCACGGACGCGGCTTCGATCCACAACATGAGACGGGCGGAGATTTTGACGTCGCGGTAGGCGATCCAGATGGAGGCAGCGGTGACAATTACTGCCAGCAACACCGTGGAGTAAACGTGGCCGGTAGCGTCGCGCAGCAGCAGGTTGGCGTAATGATAAAAGCCGCCGATCACGCTGGATCCGGTAGCGACATAGGCCAGCAGCAGACTCCAGGCGACGGTGGCCCCGAGCCACGGCGGCAGGATCATGGAAGCGTAGGTGTACAGCGAGCCGGGCGAGGCGGAATGGCGGGCGAAACGGCCGATGCACAGCGCGACTAACAAGACCGCCGCCGTGGCCAGCACGTATGCGAGCCACGTGCCATTGCCGGCCAGAGCGCAGACCAGCGGAATTGTGGCAGCGGGAGTGGTGGTCGGCGCCATAGTGGAAACGGATTGCGCCAGAGTTTCCATGGGAGAAAGAATCCCGCGGCGCAAACCGTAGTCCGCGGTTTGGGAATTTTGTGGTGCGGGTTGCTTCATGCGGCGCTCCGTTTTTTCTTCCTCTGCTCCGGACGTTCTGTACCAATCCTTCCCTCTCGCGATTGCGTCGTGCCCCTTTTCAGCTAAGCGAGGTTGGCATGGGATTGTTGGCGTGGGATTGTACAACACTCGACGGTCTCAGCAGAGACCTCGGTGTGGCGAGCGGTGTATCATCGTGCAACGCTTTTGAGTTCGTGCCCCCAAGGCGCGAGCAGAGAAGGCGACGTTCTTCAAGAGCTGGATAAGGCATGAAGTTGGATAAATCCATTCTGAAATCTCTGCCCAAGGTTCTTCTGCACGAACATCTGGATGGCATATTGCGGCCGCAGACCGTGATCGAGCTGGCTAAGGAGGCGAAATATGCGGGGCTTCCCACGCAGGATTCGCAGGCGTTGGCCGATTGGTTTTTTCGCGGAGCCAATCAGGGCAGTCTGGGCAAATATTTGGAGGGCTTTGCCCACACCATCGCGGTGATGCAGACGGAAGAAGCGCTGGAGCGAGTCGCCTACGAGCAGGCGGAGGACTTGAGCGAAGACGGGGTGGTTTATTTTGAAACTCGCTTTGCGCCGATCTTCCACACCAGGAACGGATTGAGCCACCAGCGAGTCGTCTCGGCGGTATTGAAGGGATTGGAGCGGGGACGAAAAGATTTTGGCGTGCACTCGGGTTTGATCATCTGCGCTATGCGCAATATGAACGTGTCGCTGGAGATGGCGGAACTGGCCGTGGATTTCCGCGCGCGGGGAGTGGTGGGCTTCGACCTGGCCGGCGAAGAAGGCGGTTACCCTCCGAAGAAGCACGTGGATGCGTTTCATTACATACAGCGGGAGAATTTCAACATCACGATCCACGCCGGGGAGGGATACGGAAAAGAGTCGATCTGGCAGGCGATCCAATATTGCGGGGCGCACCGCATTGGACACGGGACGCGGCTGATTGACGACATCGCGGTGGCGGACGGCAAGGCAGTGAAATTGGGAGACCTGGCGCAATACGTTCTCGACAAGAGAATTCCGCTGGAGATTTGCCTGCTGAGCAATGTGCATACCGGCGCCACGCCGAGTTTGGCCGAGCATCCTTTCAAGATTCTCTATAAGGAGGGATTTCGGGTGACGCTGAATACGGATAATCGCCTGATGAGCGCCACCACGATGACCCAGGAATTCGCGGCCGCGGCGGAAACATTTGGTTTGACCCTGGACGATTTTGAAAAGATCACGGTCAATTCGATGAAGAGCGCGTTCCTGCCCTATGCGCGACGCTGCGATTTCATTTACTCAGTGCTGAAGCCGGGGTACGCTAGAATCCGCGAATCGGCAAGGTCGAAGTAACGAACGGGTCTGCTATATTCTTCTGTCTTTTCTTCTCTGTCGGAGGTGCTTTCATGTCGCGGATTGTGCGCTGCGGACTGATTCAGGCAAGCAATGTGCTGGGTAGCGACCGCTCGCTGCCGAAAATCAAAGAAGCCATGATCGACAAGCACCTCAAGTTGATCGCGGAGGCGGCAAAGAAGAAAGTGCAGGTGCTGTGCCTGCAGGAGCTTTTTTATGGTCCGTATTTTTGCGCAGAGCAGGATGTGCGCTGGTACGAACTTACGGAGCGGGTTCCGGATGGCCCGACGACCAGGCTGATGCAGAAGATTGCAGCCAAACATCACATGGTGATTGTGGTTCCGGTATATGAGGAGCAGATGCCGGGACTGTATTTCAATACCGCGGCAGTGGTTGATGCGGACGGCAGTTACCTGGGCAAGTATCGCAAGCATCACATTCCGCACGTGCATCCGGGATTCTGGGAAAAGTTTTATTTCACGCCGGGGGATATGGGATATCCCGTGTTCGCGACGAAGTATGCGCGAGTGGGAGTTTATATCTGCTACGACCGTCACTTTCCGGAAGGCGCGCGGGTACTGGGATTGAACGGAGCGGAGATTGTGTTCAATCCCTCGGCTACAGTTGCCGGGCTTTCGGAATACCTGTGGGAGCTGGAGCAACCGGCGCACGCAGTGGCGAATGGTTATTTCGTGGGGGCGATCAACCGCGTGGGGACGGAGAAGCCGTGGAGCATCGGCGAATTTTACGGCAAGAGTTACTTCTGCACTCCGCGGGGCAAGATTGTGGCGCAGGCCAGCCGCGATAAAGACGAGGTGCTGGTGGCCGATCTCGACTTGGACATGATTCTTGAAGTACGAAAAGTGTGGCAGTTTTTCCGCGACCGGCGGCCGGAGACGTACGGTCCGCTAACATCGCAGACGGGACAGACTGCGGCCGCGGATTGATCGCGCTGCTCGAATGGCAATGACCTCAACGCACGAGCCTCTACGTCCCGCGATTGAATCCAGCCCGCTTTACAACCCAGATCTCGCACCGACCACCATCGAGCATCGCACCTGGGGCACGTACAGTTACGCAGCGCTGTGGGTGTCGATGTCGGTAAATATTCTCACGTACATGCTGGCCGCAAGTCTGATCCAGGGAGGGATGAACTGGAAGCAGGCAGTGGCGACGGTGTTCCTGGGAAACACGATTGTGCTGATCCCGATGCTGTTGAATTCGCATCCAGGAGCGCGGTATGGCGTGCCGTTTCCGGTGCTGGCACGGGCGTCGTTCGGAGTGTTGGGCGCAAACGTGGCAGCGGTGTTGCGCGCTCTGGTGGCGTGCGGATGGTTTGGCATTCAGACATGGATTGGCGGAGAAGCCATCAGCACGCTGATCGCGACACTGGCTCCCGGCTGGGGACAGTTTACGCACAGCGCGGCGATTTGTTTTCTGGCGTTCTGGCTGATCAATCTGGCAGTGATTGTGAAAGGCGTGGAATATATTCGGCGCTTGCAAGGGATCAGCGCTCCGATTTTGCTGGCGGTTGGACTTCTGCTGCTGGCGTGGGCTTATCACACGGCGGGCGGGTTCGGACCAATGCTCTCCGCGCCTTCGCAGTTCCGCAACTTTGCGGAATTCTTGAAATTTCTGATTCCTGCGTTGAATGCTACGGTGGGGTTTTGGGCGACGGTTTCTTTGAACATTCCGGATTTTACGCGTTTCGCGCGCAGCCAGCGGCAACAAGCGATCGGGCAGGCCCTTGGCCTGCCGACCACGATGACGCTTTATTCGTTGATCGGAATTTTGGTGACGTCGGCAACCGTGGTGATCTACGGGACGGCAATCTGGGACCCGGTGCAACTGCTGAACCGGTTTCATTCTCCCGTGGCGGTGGTGATTTCGTTAGCTGCGATTCTGTTGGCGACGCTGAATGTGAACATCGGCGCGAATGTGGTTTCGCC
>Ga0224550_1000036_pt1 | contig 26140 bp, 16 predicted proteins | sample 714P31014metaG_FD_179905 | JGI IMG/M metagenome (GOLD analysis project Ga0224550, IMG submission 179905) | Peat soil microbial communities from Stordalen Mire, Sweden - 717 P3 10-14 | ecosystem: Environmental > Terrestrial > Soil > Wetlands > Peat | place: Sweden: Norrbotten County, Stordalen...
CGGCATTTTGTTCGCACCAAATTTGCGCCGCGCCGAACCTGCCAGCGCCAGAACTGGCGGCTGAAAACGGCGGGGCGCAAGAGATGGACTCCCCTTCCGCGGGGAGAAAAAAGGCTTCGCCGCGTCCGCCCGAAATTTTCGGAACGGGACGGGATGGAGCCCGGAAAAACCCTTCGAGTCCCAGCTCGATAGAAATTTTTCGAGCGATAGGGGCCAATGGGCAAGGCACTGTCGGGCACATTCCGCGCGACCGCCTTCCCCTAGCACCAATCGAGAATCACAGCATCGCCAGGCATCACTCGCCATCTGAGGGGAGACGCACGATTCATGGCTGACAAAGAAACTCCTGCCGCGAAGTCCGCGGGCGGGCACAAGTACGACGCGACCTCGATCAAAGTTCTCGGCGGCATCGAAGCCGTCCGCAAGCGCCCCGCGATGTACATCGGCTCGACCGGTGAAATGGGACTGCACCATCTCGTCTGGGAAGTGGCCGACAATTCCGTGGACGAAGCGATGGCCGGCTACTGCGATGAGATCAACGTGGTCGTGCACGACGACAACAGCGTCACCGTGATTGACAACGGCCGCGGCATTCCCGTGGACATGCACGCCACGGAAAAAAAGCCCGCCGCCGAAGTCGTGATGACCGTGCTGCACGCGGGCGGAAAATTCGATAGCGATACTTACAAAGTTTCCGGCGGCTTGCACGGCGTCGGTGTTTCCGTCGTCAACGCGCTTTCCGACTGGCTGGACCTCGAAATCTGGCGCGAAGGCGAAGTCTGGGAGCAGTCGTACGAGAAGGGCGTTCCCACATCGAAGCTCAAGGCTTCCGGCAAAACGAAAAAAACCGGCACGAAGATCACCTTCCACGCCGATCCCTCGATCTTCAACACGGTCACCTATAGCTACGACACGCTTTCGCAGCGCCTGCGCGAACTGGCCTTCTTGAACAAGGGCCTGAAAATCACGCTCGAGGACGAGCGCTCGAATAAAAAGACCGAGTTTCGATTTACCGGCGGCATTTCCGAATTCGTCAAGCACCTGAATCGCGGCAAGGGCGTCCTGCACGATTCGCCGATTTACATGGAGGGCAAGCGCGAGCAGGTGGACATGGAAATCGCGATTCAATACAACGACAGCTACGCCGAAAATATTTTCGCCTTCGCCAACACAATCAACACCGTGGACGGCGGCACGCACCTTTCCGGCTTCCGCTCCGCGCTCACGCGCACAATTAATTACTACGCGAATTCCTTCGGCATGCTCAAGGAGCAGAAGGACGAAGTGACGATCAATGGCGACGATGTGCGCGAGGGCCTGGTCGCGGTCGTCTCCGTGAAACTCCCGCAGCCGCAGTTCGAAGGCCAGACCAAGGGCAAGCTCAACAGTGACATCAAGGGCCTCGTCGAATCTCTCGTCAATGAAAAGCTCGGCGAGTATTTCGACAAGCACTCCTCGATCGCCCGAAAAATAATTGGCAAGTGCATTGACGCCGCCCGCGCGCGCGAGGCGGCCCGCAAGGCCCGCGAGCTCACCCGCCGCAAGTCCGCGCTCGACTCCAGCGGCCTCCCGGGGAAGCTGGCCGATTGCCAGGAACGCGATCCCGCGCGCTGCGAGATCTTCATCGTCGAGGGAGAATCCGCCGGCGGCTCGGCCAAGGGCGGGCGCGACCGCCGCTACCAGGCCATCCTGCCGCTCAAGGGCAAAATTCTGAACGTCGAAAAGGCCCGCTACGACAAGATGCTGGGCCACGAGGAAATCCGCTGCATCATCACCGCCCTTGGCACCGGCATCGGCAAGGACGATTTCGACGCCAGCAAGCTGCGCTATCACAAAGTGATCCTGATGACCGATGCGGACGTGGACGGCAGCCACATCCGCACGCTCCTGCTCACTTTCTTCTTTCGCCACATGCGCGAACTGATCGAGAAGGAGCACATCTACATCGCCCAGCCGCCTCTCTATCGCGTCAAGCGCGGCAAGATGGACCGTTACATCCGCGACGAGCGCGAATTTTCGCGCGAGCTCATGAAGCGCGCCACCGAAGAGCACATCGTCAAGGGCAAGACCGGAAAAGCGCTCGAGGGCGGCGACCTCACTCAGTTCCTGCTCAACATCCAGGAGCTCGAGCAGATTTCCGCGAAGCTCGGGCGCCGTCTGCGCGATCCGAAGCTGGTCGAGCTGCTGGCCGAAAGCGACCTCGACAAGAAAACCGATTTCGCCGACAAGAAAAAGCTCCAGGAGCTCGTCAAGGCCATCGAAAAGGCCAAGCTGAATCTCGAAGCCAAGCTGGCCTATGACGAAGAGCACAGCCTGCACGAGCTGGTGCTCACCAACGGCGGAGAGCGCCGCGTCAATTGGGCGCTGGCGGCCACACCGGACTACAAGCGCCTCCGCGTTCTGCATCAGGCGATCGGCGAAAGCGACAAGCCGCCGTTCACGATCACGCACAATGGCGACAAAGTCGTGAAGGAAGATTCGCTCGGCGTGCTGAATTACGTCCTCGAAGACGCCAAAAAAGATTTCACCATCACGCGCTTCAAGGGCCTCGGCGAAATGAATCCCGAGCAGCTCTGGGCCACCACCATGAACGCCGAGACGCGCACGCTGCTGAAGGTGCGCCTGGAGGATGCCGTCGCCGCCGAAACAATTTTCTCGACGCTCATGGGCGAAAACGTCGAGGAGCGCCGCAAATTCATCGAGGAAAACGCCCTCGAAGTCGTCAACCTCGATATTTAGTCGAGGTGGTCGTTTAGCGACCGCCTCTGGGCGGGCGCATTTGGGTTCCGCGGTCTTGTATTTGTTTTCGATAGGGCCCGAGCAGCTGCCTAAAGAGAGCTTTGTATGTCGCGGATTTATCCGCGACATAACACGAGCGAATCAAAAGGGGCTTTAGCCCCTGAAGCGCGATGAACGCGCCGTGTTTCGTCGGGGCACGGCTTCAGCCGTGCCGAAAACGAACGCGAAGGAGAGCGGCTTTAGCCGCTGAGGGAATTGCGGCGCTAAATGGTGGCGCGAAAAAAGTCCACAGGCGCACCACATTTTTTCTTGGCCTGGGGTTGGTAATCTCGACGCGATGAGAACTTTGACTGATTACGGATGCAACGACCAACGCCACGCGGCGGCCGCGCCTCCTCGCCCAGACCGGCGCGATTTGCGCGGGCCTACCCGTCACTGCGTGCCGAGTAGAATCTCTCGTATCTCATTGAAAATAAACAATCGGCACCCATTCTACCCGACACAAATACGAGGGGGCCGAGCGGACCTCCTAGAGACCGTTTTCACGATTCACCAGTTTCCAGTTTGGATCACGAACCGGAATCTTAGCGCGCAGTGGACGCGCGCTGCCGGGACACCAATCACGGGTTACGAGTCACGAAAGGGCTTAAATGGCTGACGATCCAAATCCGAACCAGATTCTGACTCCGGTTGATATCGAATCGGAGATGAAGAAGTCGTACCTCGATTACGCCATGAGCGTAATCATCGGCCGCGCCCTGCCCGACGTGCGCGATGGACTCAAGCCCGTCCACCGCCGCATCCTCTTCGGCATGTACGAGCTGGGCCTCACGTCCACCAAGTCCTACCGCAAGTGCGCGAAGATCGTCGGCGAAGTTCTTGGCAAATTCCATCCGCACGGCGATTCACCTGTGTACGACGCGCTGGTGCGCATGGCGCAGGATTTCAACATGCGCTACCCGCTGGTGGACGGCCAGGGAAACTTCGGCTCGGTGGATGGCGATCCGCCGGCAGCGATGCGCTATACCGAAGCGCGCCTTTCGAAAATCGCCGAGGAAATGCTCGCGGATATCGAAAAGGAAACCGTAGATTTCATCCCGAACTTCGATGAAAGCGAGCACGAGCCGGTCGTGCTCCCCACGCGCATTCCCAGCCTGCTGGTCAACGGTTCCACCGGCATCGCGGTGGGCATGGCGACGAACATTCCGCCCCACAATCTGAAGGAAATTGTGGAGGCTGCGATCCTGCTGATTGACGAGCCCGACGCAAACCTGAAAAAAATCATGAAGCTCGTCCCGGGCCCCGATTTCCCGACCGGCGGCTATATCTACGGCCGCCAGGGAATCGAGCAGGCGTACACCACCGGCCGCGGATCGTTCCAGGTGCGCGCGAAGGCCGCCATTGAGCAGCGCGGCAAGGACCGCCAGGACATCGTCGTCACCGAGCTGCCCTACCAGGTGAATAAGGCGCGGCTGATCGAGCATATCGCCGAGCTGATCCAGAACAAGAAAATAGAAGGTATCGCCGACATCCGCGACGAAAGCGACCGCGACGGCATGCGCATCGTGATCGAAACGAAGCGCGACGAAGAGCCGCAAATTATTCTCGCGCACCTCTTCAAGCAGACGCAGATGCAGGAATCGTTCGGCATGATCCTGCTCGCCATCGTCGCCGGGCAGCCGCGCGAGCTGGGCTTGCTCGCATTGCTGCGCCTGTTCATCGAGCACCGCGTGGACGTGGTCCGCCGCCGCACGCAGTACGAGCTGCGCAAGGCTCAGGAGCGCGAGCACATCCTGCTCGGCTACCACATCGCCCTCGATAACATTGACGACGTCATCAAAATTATTCGCGGATCGTCCAGCCGCGCGAACGCCCGCGAGAATTTGCACGAATTCTTCGAGAATAAATCCGTGCGCGTCATGGTCGGCAGCCGGGAAACCACGATCAAGGGCATCAAGCTTGACGCCAAGAAGTACGGCATCACGGCCATCAGCTCCGGCGAGGGCCTGGGCCTCAGTTACATTCAGATTGACGCGATTCTTGAATTGCAATTGCACCGCCTGACGCAGCTTTCCGTGGACGAAATCCTCAAGGAACTCGCCCAGATACGCGAACGCATCGCCGAGCTGCAATCCATCCTCGCGAGCGAAAAGAAGCTCAAGGGCGTCATCGTCGCCGAGCTGCGCGAAGTGCTGAAATCGTATGGCGACGAGCGCCGCACGCAGATCGTGGACCGCGTCGAGGAAATCAAGCTCGAAGACCTGATCAAGGACGAAGAAATGGCGATCACGGTCAGCCACGCGGGCTACGTGAAACGCACCTCGGTGGACACCTATCGCCATCAGTCGCGCGGCGGCAAGGGCCGCATCGGCGCGAAAACGCGCGACGACGATTTCGTCGAACACTTCTTCACCGCCTCCGCGCACAGCTACATTCTGCTGTTTACCTCCAAGGGCCGCGTTTACTGGCTGAAGGTTTACGAAATCCCCGAAGCCGCCGCGGCGACGCGCGGAAAAGCGCTCGCCAATCTGGTCCGTTTTCAGGATGGCGAAACCCTCAAGGCAATTGTTCCCACGCGAAATCTGGAAGAGACCGGACGCTACGTCCTGCTCGCCACCAAGGACGGCACGGTGAAAAAGACGGAGCTCGCCGAATTCGCGAATCCGCGGCCCTCCGGAATCATCGCCATTAATCTGGACTCGAACAACGAGTTGATCGGCGCGAAGCTCACCGATGGCAAGCAGATGGTTTTCCTCGCGAGCCGCGATGGCCAGGCCATCCTGTTCCGCGAAACGGAAGTCCGCGCCATGGGCCGCGCCGCGGGCGGCGTCAACGGCATGGATCTCGCGAAGGGCGACTTCGTCGTCTCGATGGACGCCGTGCAAGTGGACTTCGGGATCATTCAGAAGGAATACAAAAAAGAAACGCAGGACCTCGACGAGCTCGAAAGCGACCAGATCCGCGAATCGCTCACGTCGCTGATGCTTACCGTCGCCGAGAAGGGCTACGGCAAGCGCACGCCGCTCGCCGAATATCGCGTCACGTCGCGCGGCGGCAAGGGCGTGATCAATTTGAAATCAACCGACCGCAACGGTCCCGTGGTCGCGGCGCTGCAGGTGCGCGAGGATTCCGACGTCATGATCATCACCGGCCATGGCAAAGTGATTCGAGTGCACTCGGGCGAAATCCGCGAGGCCGGCCGCTCGACGCAAGGCGTTCGCCTGCTGCGCCTCGATGAGGGCGACCGCATCGCCGCAGCCGCCGCCATCCTCGAAGAAGAACCCGCCGCCGAGCCGGAGAAGAAAGCGTAAAGACGTCATGGCCATGCTGTTTATCACTCGAGACGATCTCCTCAGCGTTCTCGCCATCAGCGTTTTCATGGTGTTGGTTGTTGGTCTTGCTGGACTGATGCTGTGGCTTAGAGACCGTGCTCGCGACCGGAAGGGGGTTCCCGACTGGGAGAGAAAGCGCGACGAACTTAGAGCCGCCAGACTAGTCGCGGCCTACCAGATCATAGGGCATGTCGGCGTCGGCATTTCTTGCCTAGTGGCAGGCATCCGAGTGTCTAGCCGCTCTTTCAGCATTTTCTCGTTGATCGCTGGTGGAATCGCGCTGTGGACTGTTCGAAGAAGTTGGAGTGTATATCGGAAACTGACGCAACGAATTCATTCTGTTGAACGAGAGCACCGAACCGACATCAAGCGACTGTATGAGCCTTTGGGCTGACCGTGAGAGACTGATGAGCCATCGAGAGCAACTCGCGAATCAGCTGCGCGCGAAATCCATCAAGCGCGGTGACTTCACGCTGGCCTCCGGCAAGAAGAGCCATTACTACCTCGACTGCCGGCTGACGACGCTCGACCCGGAAGGCGCGCGGCTCACTGGCTATTGCGTTCTCGAGCTGCTCGACGAAATGGGCGTGAAGCCGGACGCCATCGGCGGCCTCAGCATGGGCGCGGATCCCGTGGTGTCCGCGGCGATTGTGGTGAGCGCGATCGAGAAGCGGCCCGTGCAGGGGTTTTTGGTTCGCAAGGAAGCGAAGGGTCACGGCCGCAAGAAGCAAATCGAAGGAATGGAAGAAACGGGCGGCAAGCGCGTCGCCATTGTTGACGACGTCTGCACCACGGGTGGCTCTACGCAGGAAGCGATTGATGCCGCCGAGCGCGAAGGCTGCGAAGTCGTCGCCGTTATTAGCCTGGTGGATCGCGAAGAGGGCGGCTCCGACATGCTGCGCGCGAAATACAATTACCGCTCGATTTTCACCGCCCGCGAGCTCCTCGCCGAAGATTCAAAGCCGGCCGGGACCGCTCGCAGCGCTTCGTAAATTCTCCGCACGCTGTCCCGAGGTCCAGTCCTATACCTCTCCTTCTGGTACTAGACTTTTTCCTGAACTTTTCCTGTACTTTCCGCCTGTCCGATTCGAGCCGGTGAACTCATCCGGCGCAGGTTCTTGGCGGGCCGTTACACTATCAGACGCTCGCGCGCGATCTCGCGCACTGCCGGCGGAACGCCGGGCTAGAATGGTTGTTACACATCTTGCGAGGGGGAATCATGAAGCGTTTCGGGCACTTGCCCATGTCGAAGCTGGCTTATCAGGATCCGCTTTTTATGGAAAGTCTTCCGGCCAGGCCGCTGCGGATTCTGGCGGAGTATATTGATCCGATCAACCGCATCCGCCGCGCGAACGTCGCGGACACGATTGTGATGTTCGGCTCGGCGCGCATTCAACCGCGCGACCGCGCGCTCGCGCAGCTCCAGAAATTACGGCGCGCCGCGCGCGGACGCCGCACCGGCCCATGGCGCACAAAACTGATCGCCGCAAAATCCATCGTGGGAATGTCGCGCTATTACGAAGAGGCGCGCGAGCTCTCGCGCCGGATCACGTCATGGTCCATGACGCTCGGAACGCAGCCGAAGCGCTTCGTGATCTGCTCGGGAGGCGGCCCCGGAATCATGGAAGCGGCGAACCGCGGCGCGGCCGAAGCGGGTGGGTCGTCAATGGGATTGAGCATTCAATTGCCGCACGAGCAGCGCCCGAACCCATACATCAGTCCGGATTTGAATTTCTGCTTCCACTATTTTTTCATGCGGAAATTATGGTTCGCGCAGATGGCCAAGGCTTTGATCGTGTTTCCGGGCGGGTTCGGGACGATGGACGAGCTATGGGAGATACTCACGCTGCTGCAGACGAAAAAAATATCGTCGCACCACCTGGTTCTCATCTACGGGCGAAAATACTGGCACAAGGTTGTGGACTGGCGGCACATGGTGCGCACCGGCACCGTCAACGAGCGCGAGTATAAAATGCTGCAGTTTGCCGACACGGTGGATGAAGCCTTTGACCACGTCCGCAGCGAGATGGAAAAGCGCCACCTCGCGCCCGACGTGGTCTAGGTTTGCGCCCGAACCGGCTTTAGTTCTTGGAGATTTCAGCGTCCGCCAGGAACACAGCATTGAAACGGCGCTGTTCGACCTTATCGTGCAACAGCACGACAGGAGAGACTCGCAGCGACCGCTTGCAGCCCCCGCACCGGCTCATCTCGCCCTGCAGGTCCTGCACGAAGCCGTCGGTGAAGTGATACTCGGATCGCGGCCGGCGAGCGGCCTTGGTTCCCCGCGTCCCGCAGTGCGGGCACGTGTATTCAACCGTATCTTCAAGAGGGTCGCGGTTCAGCGCGGCCCAGCCCGTGTAGCGAACACCCACCGTCTCACTGGAAGTGCGACTCATCATGACCCCTTTATGACCCCCAATTGGGGGTACCTACAAAACCTTAGACGCACGGAGTTCGCATAGTGATGCACTTATCTGCAAAAACTAGTCAACCCTCGTATTTACAGCAGATTACAAGAAAATTAGGCTCTGAAATCGCCTTGTTTGGAAACCTACGCGCGGCGGCGGTGTCTATGCAATGTAGAGATCGCGCGAATTCCGATGTCCGGCAGGCGCGGCGCTAGCTCGGCCAGCGGGCGCAGGGCGCCGCAAAACCAGTTTCGAGTGTGCCTGATGGAACCGTGGAGGTGTGTTCATGAGCGATCTAGGAAACCTTTCGCAATGCATGGTGGATAGCGACTCGGCTGCAAATGGACGGGCCATGAGGCTTCGCGGGAAAGCGCTGGTGGCGTCCCTTTCGCTCGAAGCCGTGGTGATTGCGGGCGCACTGCTGTGGCCGCTCGTCATGCTGGGCGTGCTGCCGTCGCAACTCTTTTTGACGCCCGTTTCGCCATATCACGGCGATCAAAGGTCAAGCCCGGCGTCTTCTCATCCGAGCTATCATCCGGTGTCGGACGGGCGAACTATCGCCGATCGGCCTATCTTTCAGCCGCCGAGAATTCCTTCGCACGTCTCCGCTTCCGCCGAACCGGAACCGCCCGGAATTGAGGAGCACGGGGATCCCTCCATGCAGGCAGGCTCGCCTGATTGGCTCCCAGGAGGGAGCGGCACCGGCCCAACAGTCGAAATTGCGCGCCCTGCAGTGGATCGCAAACCGCGCATGGTCAGTTTCGGAGTGATGGATGCCTCGCTGATTCATCGCGTGCAGCCCGACTATCCGCCAATTGCAAAACTGATGCGCCTCTCCGGCAGTGTGCTGCTGCTGGCCGTGATCGGCACCGACGGCGAGGTGCACGAGATCGAAGTCCTGAGCGGGAACGCCATCCTCGCGGATGCCGCACGCGCGGCTGTGCGGCAGTGGCGCTACCGCCCTACGCTGCTCAGCGGGCAAGCCGTGGAAGTAGAGACGCAGATCACGGTGAACTTTGTGCTGGAATGAAGTGCGGTAGAGGGGAAATGGACAGGAGCGGATCGCCGTCATTAAGCGACCCCCTCCTGTATAGCGGAATGGAACTCACGGCTAGAACTTGAACACGATTCCCGTCGAGAGTCGTGCGTTATCTTCCCGTGCGCCGCCGAAATGCGTCAGAAGATAATCTCCCTGAATGACCCGCCAGTAGATTCCGTGAACCAGTCGGGTGTCAATTCCCCCACCAATCGCCAGCGCATACGAGGTGTTGCCGAAGCCGCCCGAGCTGACGTGGGCGCCGCCAAAAAGCGCCTGTGCAAAGGGGGAAACCCGCGCTGGCCAGGAAACCTGCGGTCCGAATAGGAACGTGTTTACGGAGGAACTAAAACCGTTGGGCGATCCGTAGTGGCCGTCGAAGTCCGCTACGCCGCCCAGCCAATCGGTCACCTTGTATTGGCCCGCGAGTTCCCACCCGTTCAGATTGTATGAAGGGGAACTCGTCCGGAAGTAGGAATAGCCGCCGAACAGCTCGACCTTGTCGCCCAGTCCTTGCGCATGAGCCGAGAGCGACACGAGAAATACCAATCCGGCCAATAAAGACGGTTTACGCAGCATGAAAAATTCCTCCTTGGAGCAATTGGATTTTGGAAGCTCGCCCCGACTGCCGTGGCTTTCGCGTCCCGAGCGCCGGTCGGGCACGAAAAGAGCCTCCGAAGGGGCTTCCAGAAACGCTCGGGGCCGGGAAAGGGTTTGATGCCGACGCCCAACACGGGGTTACTCGGAGGAAGACGGTCGGGATCAATCCTAACTCGTGCGAATGGGCTTGCAGAAGGAAAAGGCGCGGCATGGGAGTCCCCCAATCAGTGTACAACGCAGACGGTCAAATGAGGTACGCCTGGTGCCAGACCTCCTAGACCGCTTCAAAGGTCGAAAGAACCGTCATTACGGAGCGGTTCTAATTTGTGTATATGTTTAATTGTATCAACCGATGTATGCACGTTTGCATATTCTCGGATCATGCTGATTCTGTTGGCGTTATTTCATCCAATCAATGGATATGAACTTGCCATAGGCATTCCATACCAAGTTTCGTGAGGGGTGAGTTGTCCCCGCCGGTCCGATGGGATCTGGCGCGTGCAAGTCCAAGGAGACGCATGATGAAATACACACTTTTGGTCATTCTGGCCCTGGTAGCAGCGGTGGTGTTCAGCGGTCAACCAGCGTGGTCGCAAGCGGAATCCGGAACTATCGCCGGAACGGTTGTGGACACGACAGGCGCCGTAATCCCGGGCGCGACCGTGGTGTCGAAGAGCGTCGCGACGGGTGCGGAAAGGACCGTGACGTCGGGACCCACGGGCGAGTACGTGATACCCGGACTTCAGCCGGGGTTTTACGACATTAGCGTGACGAGCGGAAACTTTGCGCCATTTAAGGCTCGAGCCGAGGTGACGGTAGGCGGCAGGGTGACCGTGGACGCGCAACTCGCCGTGTCCGGGCAGACGACGGTGGTGGAAGTAGTCGGTGCGGGCGGTGCGGTCGTCAACACGCAAACACAGGAGCTTTCGCAGGTCGTTGATTCCGAGCAAATGGCGAACCTCCCGAGCCTGACGCGTAACCCCTACGACTTTGTTGCGATTTCCGGCAACGTCAGCAGCGGAGACAATACCACCACGAGCAGCATGAGCTCGCAGAGCGTATCGTCCCAAGGCGTCGGCTACTCCCTCAACGGCCAACGCGAAGCCGGCACCGAAATCCTGCTGGACGGCGTGGAAAACGTAGCCGTGTTCTCCGATGCGGTTGGCGAGCAAGTTCCAATCGATTCGATTCAGGAATACAGCATCATTACGAATAACTTTTCTCCCGAGTTCGGGCGCGCTTCGGGAGGCGTGGTCAACCTGTCGTCGAAATCAGGGACGAACGACTTTCACGGCTCTGCCTGGGAGTACAACCGGCTGTCCGCGTACACCGCCAACACTTATGAGGACAATGTAAACGACGTCCCAAGGGGAGTTTACACGCGCAACCAATTCGGCTTTGCGGGCGGCGGACCGATCGTAAAGGATAAGCTGTTCATTTTTGAGAGCACGGAGTGGACGCGTGTTCGCAGCTCCGCCAGTGAGACGGAAGAAGTATTCGATCCAAGTTTTACGAGCATGTTGCCGGCGAACGCGGCGTCGTTTTTCTCTACCTACGCAACCGGCGCACTGCCCACATCATCCACAGTGACGGCAGGAGACTTGGCCGCCGCCGGAATAACAGTCAATTCTATTAACGCGGTGACGCCGGTTTCTCCTACGCAGCCGATCTTCGATGTTATCAACTTCAAAGCGCCATTCGATGCCGGCGGCGATGTTCCGCAGAACACGTACAGGCTCCTGGGACGCATTGATTACAATTTTAGCGACAAGACCACGATATTTTTCCGCGCGGGCCGGGAGAGTGAGGACGAGTTTAACGGTTCGAGTACCTACTCACCCTATCCCCAGTACGATGTCGGCAGCACGGAAGTCAACCAGTCCTACCTGATTTCTTTGAACCATACCTTCAGCCCCACGGTTCTCAACAGCGCGAAGGTAAGCTTCACCCGGTTCAACGACGCAAACTCTTTCGACACCGCGTTGACGAACACTCCGAACTTGTTTATCAATTCGGGCGATCCGGTGGACCCGGCCACGAACAATTTAATTCAGTTGCCTGGATTGCAAAACGAAGCCCCAGGCTTGGGTGGCCTCCCCTTTGGCGGTCCGCAGAACACGTTGCAGCTAGAGGATGACCTGTCGTGGACCAAGGGCAAGCACTCTCTAAAGTTCGGCGGACAGTTCACATACATTCAGCTCAACGTGGCTTACGGCGCGTACGTTCAGGCCGTGGAACAGCTTAGCGGCTCCGGCACTCTGCAACCGGGATTCGACGCCTTGGTGAATAACGAGGGTGGAGTTGCCAACCCCAATGGCAGCCCGCTGATCAACTTTGCAGCGAGAGTTGATCCCCAGGGCGCGCTCCCGTGCTTTGCCACACCAGCGTATTGGAATACAGGCGACCCTGGCGATCTGATCCCGAGTGCAGCCTGCACCGTGACGCCGCCGCTAACGGGCGCTGCCGCTGGGCGCAGCTATCGCTACAAGGACTGGGCACTCTACGCACAAGATAGCTTCCGGGCAACCCGCAGACTCACGTTCAACTACGGTTTGCGGTTCGAGCATTTTGGTGTGCAGCACAACAACCATCCGGACCTCGATTCCAACTTCTACTTCGGTCCGGGCAGTGGTCTATACGAACAAGTCGCAAGCGGCGGAGTCCAGATCGCTGATAAGAGTCCCGTCGGCCAGTTCTGGGCGCCGGACTGGGGCACACCCGCGCCACGGATTGGTTTTGCCTACGACATTTTTGGAGACGGCAAGACCAGTTTGAGGGGCGGCTATGGCATCAGCTACGAACGCAACTTCGGCAACGTGACCTTCAATGCCAGCTTTAACCCACCGGCAAGCGCCGTGGTGTCCGCGACATGCCCGCCCGCGTCCATTACCTGCACGTCCGTCATTACCAATAACGACCTCGGTCCTCTCGGCCTGCCTGGCCCGGCCAGTCTCCTTCCCCCCGCCGAGCTACGCATGCCGGACCCGCGCATCAAGACTGCCCAGACGCAATTCTGGAGCCTGGCTGTGCAGCGTGAATTGGCCCGAAACACGCTTTTTGAAGTGAGCTATAGCGGTGCGCACGGGGTTCACCTCTACGACATCGAAAACATCAACCTCCTGGGCGCCGCCAATTTCTACCTGGGTGCAGATCCCTCGAGCGCTGACTGCGCGGGAGAGGGCACCCCGGATGATTCTGGCACGGGGCTTCCTATCTGCCTCACGCGGCCAAACAACCAATACTCCAACATCAACATGCGCGGCAGCCTGGGTTCGAGCAGCTATAACGCCCTGAACCTGAAACTTCAGACGCAAAACATCCACAACACGGGCCTGACTCTAGTTGCCAACTACACATGGTCACACTCGCTGGATGACATCAGCTCGACTTTCTCGGAAGACATCCAAGGAGGGTCCGGATACATCGGCTCTCTCGGGTATACCAACGTGCTGGACCCGAAACTGGATTGGGGCAGCTCGGACTACGACATCCGCAACCGTCTCGTGGTTTCTCCAATATGGCAGACACCGTGGTTCAAGAGCGGCAGCGGAGTGGAGCGGCAAGCCCTGGGCGGCTGGTCGATCTCGGGGATCATTACGGCACGCTCGGGAATTCCCTTCTCCGTGTACGACTACAACGACGACTTTAACTTCTATACGGTGCCCCGATTGACACCAGCGACTCCGATCACGGATTTCCACACGGGCGCGGCTGTGCCTAGCGGCACGCCCGGTGTATTCAATGTCTTGACGCTGCCGCTTCCAGCTAGTTTTGCTCCTCTGGATCCGGCGTTGGGCATTTCAGACTTCGGGCCCTATCCAGCCAACATGACTCGCAGAAACGCCTTCCGTGGACCTGGTGCGTGGAACACCGATCTCGCGATCGCCAAGAGCTTCAGGCTTACCGAGAGGTTCGGCCTGGAATTCCGGGCGGAGGGCTTTGACATCTTCAACCACGCCAACCTATACGTGTTCGGAGGCAGTCTCGATTACGACGGTCTGGTACCGATAAGCCCGGGCAGCACCACGCTGGGGCCGCCGCCGCCGTTGTCGGTTACTGCATATAAGGGTGGTCTTGGCTCTCTTGCCCTTGGCGGTAACCACGACGAACGCCGGTTCGGGCAGTTCTCACTCAAGTTGAGCTTCTAACCGCGTTTACGTGTGTGGGACCAAGCTGTAATGGGGAGCCGCAAGGCTCCCCATTTTTTTGGCTACTCGTTGTGCCGGCCACCCGCAGCTTAAGTGACTTGCCTCCAGCCATCTTCGCGTACCTGTCCGCCCGCCGGGTGCAACTTCGGGTGTCGCTGGAGCGTATAATCTAAGAGCGAACAGGCAGGCACAACCATGGCTACGAAAACCTCCATGTCCACCGGCGAGGCAGTACGGATCGCCACAGCGAGCCTGTGGGCGCATAAGATGCGCAGCGTGCTGACGCTGCTGGGCGTGGTGATCGGGGTGACGTCTGTGATCGCCGTGGTCAGCCTGGTGAGCGGGTTGAACCGCTACGTGGCTGAAAAGGTTGTCGGCCTGGGCGCGGACGTCTTCATGATCAATCGGTCGCCCTCGATCATCACGAACGTGGATCAATGGGCAGATGCCCAGAAGCGCCGGAAATTCCACTACGACGACTACGAGGCCCTCCGCGACGCCTGCCGCAGCTGCGAAGCAGTTGCGGGCAACATGCAGAAGAGAGGGCAGGTAAGGTACGGCACGAATTATCTTTCCGATACGAACATCGTGGGATTCACGCATGAGATGCCGGAGGTCTTGAACCGCGAACTCGCGTATGGGCGCTATTTTACGCGCCTCGACGTGGAGCGCTCGTCGCCCGTCTGTGACGTGGGGTACGACGTCGTGGATAAGCTGCTGGCTGGAGCGAGCCCGCTTGGCAAGGAAATACGCGCGGACACGGGCACCTGCGAAATCATCGGGGTGGCGAAAAAGCGGGGATCGGTGATGGGGCAGTCGCAGGACAACTGGGTGATCATGCCGCTGACCACCTACCAGGCAATGTACGCGAGGGATGATTCGGTCCGTTTGTGGGTGAAAGCCGCCGGCACCAAAGCACTCGATCCGACGATGGACGAGGTGCGGATGATTTTGCGCGGGCGCCGCCATCTGAAGTATGCGGACGCGGACGATTTCGCGATGGAGACGAATGCGTCGTTCCTTTCGATTTGGAGCAGCATCAGCGGCACGTTTTTCGGCGTGACGATCGGGATCGCGTCAATTTCGCTGATTGTGGGCGGGATCGTGATCATGAATATCATGCTCGTCTCCGTGACGGAGCGAACGAGGGAGATTGGACTGCGAAAATCTCTTGGCGCGCGGCAGAGCGACATCCGCATGCAGTTCCTGATCGAATCCTCCACGATCGCGTTAATCGGAGGAGTCTGCGGAGTGATTCTCGGCATCATGCTCGCGAAGATTGTGAGTCTGACGACGGCGCTTCCGAGCTCCGTGCAGATCTGGTCGGTGCTGATGGGGTTGATCGTGGCCACGAGCGTGGGGTTGTTTTTCGGCGTGTATCCAGCGGCGAAGGCGGCGCGGCTCGATCCGGTGGTGGCTTTGCGGTCCGAGTAATTGAAAGAGGCAGGCGATGCGCAGGACAGGCAGGTTCAGCGAATTCAAGGAAGCGATCGCGCTTGCGCTGGACGTGTTGTGGCGCAATCCGCTGCGCTCATTTTTAACTGTTCTGGGCATCGTGATCGGCGTAACCACGATCATCGTGATTGGCGCCGTGATCAACGGGCTAAATTCCAACGTGCTCGGCAACATACAACAGCTCGGTTCGAGCACGGTGATCATCTCCAAGTTTTCCTGGGCGACGCTCGGGCGCCTTCCGGCCGAGGTGCTTCAACGCAAGGACCTGCAACCGGAATGGATCGAAGGGCTGAAAGAATTGCCGCATGTGGTGGCTGCAGCGCCCGCGGCGCAGATTGAGAACTATGACGTGGGCGCGGGAGCGAGCGAAGTGCGGCGCGGCAATCTTCGCGCGAAGAACGTGATCCTTGAAGGAGACGGCCCCGAGATTTCGCAGATCAGCGACTTTGGGATGGCGCGCGGCCGCTTCTTCAACGATACCGACGAAGAGCACCACTCCTCGGTAACGGTCCTGGGAAACATCACCGCAAACACTCTTTTCCCCAACGGCGAAGATCCGGTAGGGCAGGAAGTGCTGCTGGAGGGCCACGACTTCACGGTGATCGGCGTATTGGATGAACAGAAGCAGGCGCTGGGAACCGGCGAAAATCCCGAGGACAATACAGCGCTTGTTCCTTTCTCGGTGATACGCAAGCTGCATCCCGAGTTCAAGAACGTGATTTTCCTGGCCAAGGCGGATACAACCGAAAACCTTCCGCTCGTGGTGGATGAGGCGCGCGAATATATGCGCAGGGTGCGGAAGCTTTCGTCCAAGAAGGACGACGATTTTGCGATTCTGACCACGGACACTTTTCTCGATTTGTGGAATCAGATTTCGAGCGGAATTTTCATCGTGATGCTGGCGGTGGGTTCGGTGGCGCTGCTGGTGGGCGGCATCGGAGTGATGAACATCATGCTCGTCAGCGTGACGGAGCGGACGCGTGAAATCGGGGTGCGCAAGGCCATCGGCGCGCGCCAGTCCAATATTCTTACGCAATTTCTGCTCGAGGCCGTGACGCTCGCGGGATTGGGAGGCACGGTTGGCGTGCTGCTTGGATCCATCATCGTCCTTGCCATCCGGCTCGCGTTCTCGTCGTTTCCCGCCTCGGTTTCGTTCACCCTGATAGCGGTCGGCGTGACGGTCGCCAGCATGATCGGCGTGTTCTTCGGCGTGTACCCTGCGTGGAAAGCTGCTCGGTTGAATCCCGTCGAGGCTTTAAGATACGAGTAGGTCGTTGGTGGTCAGTCTGTGAAAACCTAAGGTCTTTCCGCAAAATCCTTTAAAGATTCCTCGAACGGTGCGCGGGCGATGCCGCGTTCGGTGATTATCGCGGCGATGAAGCGCGCGGGGGTGACGTCGAAGGCGGGATGCGCGGCGTGGACGTCGGGTGCGATGCGCACTCCGGCGAGATGCGTGACTTCTTCTTCCGAGCGCTCTTCGATGGGAATCTGGTCTCCTGAAGCGATCGAAAGATCGAGCGTCGAAATCGGCGCGGCCACATAAAACGGGACTTTATTTTCGCGCGCGAGGACGGCAATTCCGTACGTGCCGATTTTGTTCGCCGTATCGCCATTGCGCGCGATGCGGTCGGCGCCGACCACGACGGCGGAGACTCCTCCGGTCTTAAGAAAATGCCCGACCATATTGTCCGTGATGAGTGTCAGCGGAATGTGGTCCTGATGAAGCTCCCAGGCGGTCAACCGCGAGCCTTGCAGGTAGGGCCGCGTTTCGGGCACCAGCACTTCGATGCGATAGCCTCCCTCGACCGCCATGCGAATCACACCGAGCGCCGTGCCGATTCCGCCGGTCGCGAGCGCGCCGGCATTGCACTGGGTCATCACGCGGCCGGTTTTCGGCAGCAGCTCCGCGCCGAACCTGCCGATGCGCTCATCGGCATCGCGGCGCTCCTGATGGAGCTTTTGCGCTTCCTCGACGAGCGAGATTCTGATGCGCGCGAGGCCGGCGTCGCCGTTGTTTGCCTCCGCCAGCGCGAGTGCTTCAAATCGCTTCTTGAATCGGTCTATGGCCCAGAAAAGATCCACGGCCGTGGGGCGCGTGCGCGCGAGCATGTCGCAAATGGTCGCGAATTCGGCGCGCAATTCCGCGAGCGTCTTCGCCTTCGAGCGTTCGACGCCGAGCGCGACGCCCATGGCTGCCGCCACGCCGATCGCCGGCGCGCCGCGGATGACCATGTCCTTGATGGCTTGCGCCAGCTCGCGGTAATCCGTGTAGGTGTGGTGGATGACGTCACCGGGCAGCCGGCGCTGGTCGAGCAAAACCACGCCTTCGGGCGTCCATCGGATCGGTTCAACGCTTCGCAAGATTTTTCTCCGTTCCCGCCGCGAGGCGCACGACTGCAGGCCGCTTCACATTCACCATCGGTCATTCATTCTAACTGATTCCGCGAAGCGCCAAACGCTAATGGCCGGGCGAGACGAAGCGCAGCCAGTGAGAGCCGAGCAGGAACGCGAAAGAAACGAAGAAATTGTAGCTCACGTGGAGGAGATAACTGGCGAGGACGGTCCGCGACACCGCGCGGGCATACGTGAAGACCATGCCGACGATCACGAGCAGCGCAATCTGCACCCAGCCGCCCCACAACTGCGCCGCGTGAAGCAATCCGAAAAGGATTCCAGTGGCCAGAATGCCGGCCGCCATGCCCCAGCTGCGCGCGACGACGGGATAAATGTAACCGCGAAAAACGGTTTCCTCGATTACCGGCGCGACGAAGACAGCCATCAGCAAGAGAAGAACCGCCGTGCGGCGATCCTGGAATAACGCCTGCATTGGCACCTTCGCGTTGTTGCCGAACGCGATGGATGCCGCCTGAACCGCCGCGGCAAGCAGGAATCCTCCGGCGATGAATCCGAAATACCGCAGGGCGCGTGGCGCGTGGCCGGGTTCAAACGCATGCCAGCCGATCGTCCGCCAGAAGGGCGCGCCAAAGCTCCCGCGAATTTGCGCGAAAAGATAGCCGAGCAGAAGAAGAAACAGCAGCGCCTGATGCACGATCGTGAAGAGCCCCATCTCACTCGGAGATGCGCGAAGTTGGGCGGGCTTGACGCCGAACGCCGCGAATACGGAGACAAGAAGGAGGTTGAGCAGAAAACTGCCGACCATCGTGAGGACGGCGAGCACCAATAGATCGAGCCAGTTCCACGGCGCGCGAAGATCGGGAGGAAGCGCGAGGTGCGCGGCGGCGGGGAGTTCCCGCGGTGCGGGCGCCGATGCGGGAAGTTCCGGCGGCTCGGGAGGAAGTGAAATATCGTCGAGGCTCATCGTCGTGGGCGGGCGTCAATTACGGAGCGCGCGAGCAAGGATCTGGCCTGTGTAGGATTTCTTGACGCGCGCGACCTGCTCGGGCGTGCCCTGTGCGACGACGCGCCCGCCGCCCTCGCCACCTTCGGGGCCAAGGTCAATGATCCAATCCGCCTGCTTGATGACGTCGAGATTGTGTTCGATGATCAGCACCGTATTGCCAAGCGTGACCAGACGATTGAGCACGTCCATCAGCTTTTTCACGTCATCGAAGTGGAGGCCGGTCGTCGGCTCGTCAAGGATGTAGAGTGTGCGGCCCGTCTGCCGCTTCGAAAGTTCGCGCGCGAGTTTCGTGCGCTGTGCCTCGCCGCCGGAAAGCGTGGTCGCCGATTGCCCCAGCTGAACGTAGCCCAGGCCGACGTCCACCAACGTCTGCAGCTTCTGCTGGATGGCGGGAATATTTTCGAGGATCTTGAGAGCCTCTTCGATCGGCAGATCGAGCAGGTCGGAAATCGAGCAGCCTTTGTAACGGACCGCGAGCGTCTCCGCGTTGTAGCGCTTTCCGCGGCACACCTCGCAGGTGACGTACACGTCGGGCAGGAAATTCATTTCGATGCGCCGCTGGCCGTCGCCCTGGCACGCCTCGCAGCGGCCGCCTTTCACGTTGAAGCTGAAGCGGCCGGGTCTGTAGCCGCGCTCGCGCGATTCGGGCAGCATGGCGTATAGCTCTCGGATCGGCGCGAAAACGCCCGTATAAGTGGCGGGATTCGAACGCGGCGTGCGCCCGATCGGGGCCTGGTCAATCTGGACCACCTTGTCAATGTGTTCGGCGCCGGCGAGCGCGCGATGAGCGGCCGGCTTCTCCATCGAGCGATAGAGTTTCGCGGCGAGCGCGCGATACAGAATGTCGTTTACGAGCGTGGATTTGCCGGAGCCGGAAACGCCAGTGACGACCGATAGAAGCCCGAGCGGAATGGTCACGTCAATATTCTTCAGGTTGTTGCCGTGCGCGCCGAGAATCGCGAGCGATTTGCCATTGGGGCTGCGGCGCTCCGCCGGCACCGCAATTTTCATCTGCCCCGAAAGGTATTGGCCGGTGAGCGACGCGGGATTCGCGGCGATTTCCTCCGGCGCGCCGGCCGCGACCAGGTAACCGCCGGTTTTTCCCGCGCCCGGTCCCAGATCCACCACGTAGTTGGCGCGGCGAATGGTTTCCTCGTCGTGCTCAACTACGAGGACGGTGTTGCCCAAATCGCGCAGAGTTTCAAGCGTGGAGAGCAGGCGGCCGTTGTCGCGGGCGTGCAGGCCGATCGAAGGTTCGTCGAGGACGTAGAGCACGCCGCGCAGGCGGGAGCCAATCTGCGTTGCCAGCCGGATGCGCTGGGCTTCGCCGCCCGAAAGCGTAGCGGCGGAACGCGCGAGAGTCAGATAGCCCAGGCCAACGTTGAGCAGGAAATCAATCCGCTCGGCAATTTCGGTGAGCGGGCGTCCGGCAATTTTCCGCTGGCGCAGCGTGAGCTTGCTGCGAATCTTGTCCACGGCCGGGCGAGCATCGGTGAGCGCGAGCGAGGTGAAATCCGCGATGGAGAGCCCGGCAATTTTCACCGCGAGGCTTTCGGGCCTCAGGCGCTGCTCGCCGCAAGCGGTGCAGGGAGCGGGCGACATGTATTGCGTGAGCCATTCGCGGTAATTATCGGAATTCGATTCTCCGAGGCTGCTTTCCAGGTGCCCCAGGACTCCTTGAAAATTCAATCCCTTGCTTGAGGCGCCATTGGAGGGATTTCCCTGCAGAATCAAGTTCTGCACCTTGCGCGGCAGCTTTTCAAACGGCGCGTCCAGATCGAATCCGTGAGCCGCGGCGGCGATTCGCAGCGTGCGCTGCAGATACGCGGAACCAGAGCCCGGACCGAGCCCACCCTCGAAGAGCGGCTTTGTCCAATCCGCGATCACCTTCGCCGGATCGAAATCATATTTCGAGCCGAGGCCGGTGCATTCCGTGCAAGCGCCATACGGCGAATTGAAGCTGAACGAACGCGGCTCGAGCTGCGGTACGGAAATGCCGCAATCCGGGCAAGCGAGCTTTTCGGAGTAGACGTGCTCCTCGCCGCCCACCACGGCGATAGTGACGAGACCGCCCGTGAGCTTCAGCGCAGTTTCAACGGATTGCTCGAGGCGCTGCGCGATTCCGCTTTTCAGCAGCAGGCGGTCCACGACGATTTCGATCGTATGATTTTTCCGGCGGTCGAGCGCGACGGGCTCATCAATATTCACCAGGTCGCCATCCACGCGCGCGCGGACGTAACCTTCCTTCGCGTACTTTTCGAGCTCTTTTCTGTACTCGCCCTTGCGTCCCCGAACCACCGGCGCGAGAACCATGATGCGATCTTCGGGCTTGAGCGCCGTCACCGCCTGCACGATTTGCTCGGTGGATTGGCGCGCGATGGACTTGCCGCACTTCGGGCAGTGCGGCGTACCGATGGCGCTATAGACCACGCGCAGGTAATCGTAGATTTCCGTGATCGTGCCAACGGTCGAACGAGGCGAGCGCGTGGTGGTCTTTTGTTCGATGGCGATCGAGGGCGAGAGCCCCTCGACCGAATCCACGTCGGGGCGCTCCATCTGATCGAGGAATTGCCGCGCATAGGCTGAAAGCGATTCCACGTAGCGGCGCTGGCCTTCGGCATAAAGCGTGTCGAATGCGAGCGAGGATTTCCCGGAGCCGGACAGTCCGGTGATGACCGTCAGGGTGTTGCGGGGGATTTCCAGGCTGATGTTCTTGAGATTGTGCTGCCGGGCGCCCCGGATGACGATTTTCTTCAGACCCATGGATGAAGTGCCCTATACAGAAGGGCCCGCTCGTCACTGGGTAGAATCCGCCCAGTGTAATCTACCAACTTAGCAAGAGCGGCGGGATGCGGTCAAGGCGGTGTCCGAGACTAAATTTCGTGTGCTCGTCAGGCCACGCTTTCAAGCGTGCCGACAACGAAGGCAAAGAAAGACAGCTTTAGCCGTTGAGGCCTCAGGGGTTAAAACCCCTTCGGTTCCCACGGCATTGCGGCACGGCTAAAGCCGTGCCCTGACGACTCTTCGAAGTAGGACAATGCCTCCGACACGGCAGTGACGCAGTTTGCTTGTGCCACTAAGGCAAGAGATTTCGTTGACGGCTCGGCCAGGATCTAGCGATGGCAGTAAAGCAGTTGAGTTTCGGAGGGTTTTGCAGAGTAAGAGGCCGGGAGCCGGGCGTCATGATCACGCCCGGCATCCGAAAAGCGAGCTATCAGGCTCCGCGGAAAACTGCGACAGCCACTTACTTTGCCGCGGCGGTTTGCGAGCGGACGACCTGCCACTTGCCATCTATCTTGGCAAACACATCCGTCCACACGTACTTCCCGCTGGAGTCTTTTCCTTTGGAGGTGCCCTTCTCAGTGTCGCTGCCCTGTACCACGGCGACGTTCCCCAACACCTTTACTTCCATGGGTCCAAACTCGAAGGACTCGAGCTTTGACGCTCCCGATTTGAGCGCCGCCAAATCACTTTGCTTGGTTTCCTTGGTGCCGTCGGGACTGATGGCAACCCAATCGTCAGCGAGGATCTGGCCGAGTTTGTCAGCGTCACCGGCTTTTGCGGCGTCAACCCAATCGTGTTCGAGCTGCTTGACTGTTTGCGATGCGCTTGGGGCTTTGGCGGGAGCTGCGGCGGGCGCCGCCGCTGCTTGTGCGAAAGCGAGCCCGGCATAAGCAAGAACCGACACACATACCGTTATGAGTTTCTTCATTTTTCTTTTCCTCCGACTATCTTTCAAAGAATTTGGAAGCGGGACTGCGAGCCTGCGCGCCAGTCTATACTCCCAGCGTGATTAGTCAACCGGCATTCTCGCCGTCGCGCGGCGCAGGCGGTACAGGACGTGGCGGCGGAGGGGATGGCCTTCCGGCAGCTGCGGATGGTCGAAGTCTTCGGCAGGATTGCGTATCATGCCGATCTTTTCCATTACGCGGCGGGATCGAATGTTCGCAGGGACGGTGAAGGAAACGAGCGCGTCCAGCGCGAGCGATTCGAACGCGAAGCGCACCACCGCGCCGGCTGCCTCCGTGGCCAGACCTCGTCCCCAATATTCCGCCGAGAGCCTCCATCCGATCTCCACGCACGGCGTGAAGCGGGCATCGAATGCGGGTATCGAGAGTCCCGCAAACCCGATGAATGCGCGCTCCTGACGCAGCTCGAGCGCATACAGGCCAAATCCATGCTGGCGAAAATGATTTTCGATGCGATCGGCCATCCGATCGCTTTCAATGGGCGAGAGACGCGCGGGCAGGAACTCCATCACACGCGGGTCGGAATTTAGGCGCGCGAATGGCTCGCGATCGCGTGTCTCCCAATTTCTCAGCAACAGGCGCTCGGTTTCGATGATCGTAGTACCCTTCTTTGTTTTAGTTCCTGTGGAAAATAGTACTGCGGAACTTTTTGCTGGCTACAAGGACTTTTTACCGGGGCCCCACCGAAGCTCGATGTTTGGTTTCAGCAGCTTAGCTTTGGTTTTTGGCGTGCCTTATGTAGGGACGTCAGGGGGAGGAAAGCCGAGGATCCCTTTAGGGGATTGAGGGCTGGGCCGGCTTCCTTCCCCCGGCCACTACCGCCGCCTGTTACTTCCGCCTACCCCTTGTGAATGGAGGTGGAGTGCGCCCGTTCACTTCTTCTTCGCCTGGAAGCTCCCCAAGGGAATTTCTCCGATGCGCATTCACGCCAGCGCAAGTTTCGTGTAAATTTAGGTGGAATCGATCTCCACAGAGTTGGGGCGTGGTCCAATCGGTAGGGCACCTCACTGTTAATGAGGACGGTGTTGGTTCGAGTCCAACCGCCCCAGCCAACTCTCCCGCAAGCACGCGATTCTCCGGTCCAGCTAATCTTTGATGATGGGGAAATCGGCCTCGGTCCAGCCGCGCCAGCCGCCATCCATGGAAACCACGTTGCGGTAGCCCATCTTCTGGAGATTGTCAGCGGCCAGAGCGGAGCGAAATCCGCCGCCGCAGTACAGGACGACCACGGCGTCCTTGTCGGGGATCGTCTTTTCGATATCGCGCTCGATGATGCCCTTGCCGAGGTGGACGGCGCCGGGAATGTGACCGCGGGCCCATTCGGAATCCTCGCGCGTGTCCACGACGATGATTTTCTCGCCGGCATCGAGCCGTTTTTTCGTCTCGCGGAAGTTTTCTTCCTTGATGCGCGACTTCGCTTCTCGCACCAGCTTCAGGAAGCCTTCGGGATGATCCGCAGCCATCGCTTCACCTCGCCATTTTCATGAGAAGAAAAAACATTACCACAGAGAACGCGGAGAAGGCACAGAGTTCGCAGAGAAAGTTGAACGCGCCGTGCGGCGCCCGCGCTTCATTTCATGTCGCGCCAGTTGGGGCCGGCCTTGGTATCCACAACCAGCGGGACGCGCAATTTGTAAACGCCCTCCATCACTTCCTTCACGAGTTTCGTGAGGCGCGGCAATTCCTTCTCGTGCGCCTCGAAAAGCAGTTCGTCGTGAACTTGCAGGATCATTCGCGATTTGAATTCGCCGTCGAGACGGCGGTCGAGCTCGATCATGGCGAGCTTGATGAGATCGGCGGCGGCGCCCTGCATGGGCGTGTTCATCGCGGTGCGCTCGGCAAAGCTGCGTAAGTTGGGCTGCGGCGAATTGATTTCGGGGATTTGCCGCGTGCGGCCGAAAAGCGTCTTGGTGAATCCGGCCTTGCGTACCTCGGCAATCTGCGCGTCGAGATACTTCTTCACGCCGCTATAGCGCTCGAAATACGCGGTTATAAATTTCGCGGCTTCTTTCGTGTCAATTCCAAGCTGCTGCGCCAGGCCGAACGCGGAAAGGCCGTATATCACGCCGAAGTTGATCACCTTGGCGACGCGGCGGTGGTCCGGCGTCTGCGCCATCGGCCCCACGCCGAATACCTCCTGCGCGGTGCGCGAGTGGATATCCTCGCCGTGGCGGAAGGCCTCTGTGAGCACGGCGTCCTCGGAAAGATGCGCCAGAATGCGCAGCTCGATCTGCGAATAGTCCGCGGACAAAAGCACGCGTCCCGGGGGCGCGATGAATGCGGCGCGGATTTCGCGGCCGAGCGCGGTGCGCACCGGAATATTCTGCAAATTCGGATTCGATGAGCTCAGCCGGCCCGTCGCGGTGCCCGTCTGGCAGAGCTGCGTGTGGAGACGCCCGGTCACGGGATGAATCATGCGAGGCAGCGCGTCGGCATAGGTAGATTTCACCTTGGCCAGCTCGCGATGCTCCAGTATTTTTTTCGGCAACTCGTGGACGAGCGCCAGTTCTTCCAGAACTTCCGCTGCCGTGGAGCGCACCTTGGCGCGTCTGCGTCGCGGCGGCTGCAGATTCAACCTGTCGAAGAGCACTTCCGCGAGCTGCTGCGTGGACTTTACGTTGAACTCAAATCCCGCGAGGCCGAAGATGGTTTTTTCGAGCGCCTCAATTTCTTCCTGCGCCTTCACGGAGATTTTTTCCAGCTCCCGCGAATCCACGCCGATGCCCGCGGCCTCCATGCGAGCCAGAACGGGCGCAAGCGGCAGGTCGATTTTTTCGTAGAGCTCGGCGAGGCCCTCCTTTTCCACTTCCGCTCGCAACACGGGCGCGAGGCGGAGCAGAAAATCAGCGCGCTCGCCGGGCGCTCCTGAAAGCGTGCGATTCATGTGGCGGAGCACCGCCTCGGCGAACGCGTGATTGGCCGTAGTGGGCCGCAGAAGATAGGAATAAAGAATCGTGGCGTGGCGGATTCCCGCGACGGCCTTCGCGCCATCAGAGGAATCGGGCGCGGCCAGCAGATGAATCAGTTTCGGATCGTGCACGACTTTGGGGCGCTTTGGGTCGGCGAGCCATTCCTTCATCGCGGCGAGCGTTTTGTTCTCCGCGTCGTTTGTGGAGGTTCGCGCCGCGTCCGGCTTCGAAGAAACTTCGACGCCGGTGACGCGCGTGCCGAAGCCCTCATCGTCCGGGTCCTGGGAATCGAGCCCGAGCCAGACGGCGGTTTCCTGGCCGCGCGGAACCGCGTCGAGGAATTTTCGAAGCGCGGCGGGCGAATCGAGCCCGGCGTAGTCGGTCGTGCGGTCATCCGCGGGCG
>Ga0224550_1000039_pt1 | contig 25682 bp, 20 predicted proteins | sample 714P31014metaG_FD_179905 | JGI IMG/M metagenome (GOLD analysis project Ga0224550, IMG submission 179905) | Peat soil microbial communities from Stordalen Mire, Sweden - 717 P3 10-14 | ecosystem: Environmental > Terrestrial > Soil > Wetlands > Peat | place: Sweden: Norrbotten County, Stordalen...
CTGGTGGAGAAAGAACTCAAAGCGCTATCCGGACATCTGCCTGTCCCAGACGCCAAGCGTAACGGCGAAGAACTATCTGATAGTCGGTTCGACCTCTCAGAAGTATTTCGGCGGTTTGTTTCCGACCGTCAAAACCTACACGAGCACCAGCACGACACCGTACAGTTCGACTGGCACCGTTAGCGATCAGTACGGGAACACATGGAACTACACGGCGACGGGCGACATTACAACAACGACCACGACAACCGTTCACGAGAACCTGCCTTACACGGACCGATTCGTGGGCCTGTATATGAACGCCTACGACTCAGGCGGTCGCATGGTTCTAGCAACCGAGCACGTGTATGCCAGCCGCTCTGGAGGGGACGCAGCCAACACGGCTGGCTACAACATAGGCTCCGGCCTCAGGAATATTAACGCTCGGGGTAGGATGCTGAGGTCCCTTGTGAAGTCCATTCAGAAGGACTGACCCTGTTGTGGCCGAGGTTGCCCGGGATCCTCAATAGCCTCGTGAGTTCGCTGCTTGACGGCTCACTGGCCACTAACCACTGCTCACTGACCACTGCCTCTAGCCGTTTCCACCGCCCGCAGCAGCGCCTGCGCTTTGTTCATCGACTCCTCAAATTCTCGCGCAGGGTCGGAATCCGCCACAATGCCGGCTCCCGCCTGCAGATACGCATGCTTTCCCTGCATGAGCATAGTGCGGATGCCGATGCACGAATCCAGATTCCCGGCAAAATCGGCGTATAGTACCGATCCGCCGTAAAGGCCGCGGCGCGTTGGCTCCAGTTCTTCGATGATCTGCATGGCGCGAACTTTCGGCGCGCCGCTCAGCGTGCCCGCCGGAAAACACGCGGCGAACGCATCGAGAGCGTCCAGGTCTTTTTTCAGCGTCCCTTCCAGCGCCGAAACCAAATGCATCACGTGCGAATAACGCTCCACGTACATCAGGTCTTTTACTTTTACCGACCCATACTCGCTGACCCGGCCCAAGTCGTTGCGTCCCAGGTCGACCAGCATGACGTGTTCGGCGCGTTCTTTTTCGTCATTGCGCATGAGCCGTTCCAGGCGCAGGTCTTCAGCTTCGTCGCGTCCCCGCGGGTGCGTGCCAGCGATCGGGCGATACTCCAGCTTCCGTCCGCTCACCCGCACCAACATTTCAGGAGAAGACCCGAGAATATGCGAATCCCCCATGCGCAGAAAATAAAGATACGGTGAAGGATTCACCTGGCGCAGCGCGCGGTACAAGTCGAAAGGCTCGACCTCCGGCACAAAATCCAGACGCTGCGAGAGCACCACCTGAAAAACATCTCCCGCCGCGATGTATTCCTTGCACCGCTCCACGCTGCGCAGAAAGCGCGCACGGCTGGTTCCGGCATGGATCCTGAGCTTTCCTGGCTTCGCCTTTCTGGACTTGCGCCACATCCCCGGACGCAGTCCCGCCGCCAGCTTTTTCTCCAAGGTCGCAATGTCGCGGACCGCGCGCTCATAGGCCCGCTTCGGACTCTCTCGCGTCACATCCGCCGCCGCAACAATGTGAATCTGGTGCCGCAAATGGTCGAAGGCCAGAAGCCGGTCGAAGAACATCAGCTCGGCGTCGGGCAGCGAAAGATCGTCTTTGGCGCGTTCGCCGATTTTCTCCAACTGCCGGACCGAGTCATACGCGAAATAACCGACCGCCCCGGCGCTGAACGGCGGCAGGCCCGGCACCGCCGCCGGCCGGTGCTCGCGGAGCAGCAGCTTCACGAACTCGAAGACGCTCCCTTTATACTTGTCGCGCCGCCGTCCGCGTTCGATCTCGATCGCATTGCCCCGCGCCCGCAGCCGCATGTAAGGCCGTGCGCCTAGAAACGTGTAGCGGCCGATCTGCTCGCCGCGCTCCACCGATTCCAGCAGAAACGCGTGCGGCTCATTTTCCGCGATCGCCAGAAACGCGGACACCGGCGTCAGCAAGTCGGCGCTCACCAACTTCACCACCGGAACCAGCGTCGCCGAACCGGCGAGACGGGAAAATTCTCTGAACTCAGGATGAATCATGCAAGGATTGTGCCAGGGCCGCGCCACACTCCGACAGCGCCCCGCGCAACATTATAGGGGACAGGCTATCGGCGAGAGGCTCCAGACCGGCTTCCGGGTCGCTGCCAATCGCCATCCCCGGCAATCCACCCCTGGTTTCCTTCAGCCCCACGAACCAACTCGTGAATTGACTCGCGTTCTCTGCCATCGGAAGATATGATCAGCGGTCATAAAAGTCTGGCGATGGCAAACAGCAAGTAGCAGTAAGCAGTGGCTGGTGATCAGTGCTCGTTGCTGGCCACTGACCACTGATCACTGGTCACCGCTACGGCCAGGAGCCTATGCGTATTAAGTTTTGGGGCGTGCGCGGTTCCACACCCACGCCACAAGCCGAGAACCTGCGCTATGGAGGCAACACATCCTGCGTGGAGGTGAGGTTCGGCGACCGCATTTACATCTTCGACTGCGGCACTGGATTTCGCGTCCTCGGCCACCAACTGGAAGCTGAATTCGCCGGCCGGCCTTTCGCTGCCCACGTTTTCGTCTCGCACTTTCATTGGGATCACATTCAGGGCATCCCATTCTTCCGCCCGCTCTACGCCAGCGACGAAAGCCGATTCATGTTCCACTGCTCCAGCCGCGCCCGCAGCCTGAAGCAGGTGATGGCCGAGCAAATGGCGCCGCCCTACTTTCCCGTGGATATCGGCCAGATGAGGGCGCGCCGCGACTTCTACGAAATCGAGAGCGGCACGGTCGCCGTGGAAGACGGCGTGAAACTCCAAACCGCCTGGCTCAACCATCCCCAGGGATGCATGGGCTTCCGCCTCGAAACCAAAGATGGCGTGTTCGTCTACGCTACCGACAACGAACCCGGCGACCCCGACTTCGATAAGGCCGTGCGCAAGCTCGCCGAAGGCGCCGACGTGCTCATCTACGACGCGCAATATCTGCCCGAGGAGTACGCCGCCCACCGCCGCGGCTGGGGACACAGCCACTGGCGCGAAGCCATCAACGTCGTCATGCAAAGCGGCGCCAAGGAGTTAGTTCTTTTCCACCACGACCCCGACCACACCGACGCCGTCATCGACAAAGTCGTGCAGGAAGCCCGCAACTTCTATCCCAAGGTCCGCGCCGCATCCGAGGGACTCGAAATAACCCTCTCGAAATAGCCCCTGATCCAGGGGCAATCCCCGAGCCGCCGGAGCGATACGTTCCCTGGGCCGGTGCTACCTAGTCGCTTTGGAGTGATCGGCGCAAACATGCAATGTAAACTCTTTGTCGCGCTGCAACTCGAAGTTGCGCATCATCTCATCGAAAGATGCGCCGGTGGGCGCACTAGAAGGTTTGAACCGCCAGCCACATTCGGAGCAACCAAAACCCCGAAAACGTTCTTGCTCAATCCATACCAGCTTTCTTCTCATGGCCGCCCCGGTCGCTGCGCAACCAGTACCCGCTGCCTGTCAGCGGCGAAAAGTTCCGCCGCGCCATCGACGGCTCCTTTTCGCAGCGGCGTACTGCCTGATTGCGGCAGAAAACCGTCACCCACTCTGCGTGGCGGAAGATGCATAATAGGGATGGGCGAAGCTTACATGCCCCAATTTGGATGGTCTGTCGGGAATCCTACATACATGGAAGGTTTTGTTCGTCCCGGCGTCCGATTTCGGGGGCGTCGTCTGAAGTAGCGGAATGGCTTAAGCGCGGGGCACCGTTTCGTGGATCGCGATGCTGGCGCGTTACCAGCGGCAAAGCCAATGTAGGGTATCCTACAGAAGCGTCGGGTTTGGACTCTGTATACTCTGCCGAGTCGCGCGAATAAGCGGGGTTCCTGTTTCGCGCATCATGGCGGGTGAGTTCCTCCCCGCGCCCGGAAGGCTTTTCGGTTCTAATTTGTGGCGCGCACAGACCTCCAAGTCGTGCAGTCCGGCGAGCGCACGAATGCCGCCGGGAAGCCCGTCGGCAACATAATACTTCTATCGACCTCCGATAGCGACTACAGGTCGCTTCGTCCTCATCTCGAATACGTCAGCTTGCCAAACCATCTAGTCCTTCACGAGGCTGGCGGAAAGTTGGAATTTGCGTATTTCCCGAACCGAGGTTTGATTTCTCTTGTGGTCGTAATGGCAGATGGAAAAACCGCCGAAGCTGGCATAGTTGGCAATGAGGGCTTTACAGGAACACCGGCGGCTGTTGGCCTGGGCAGGAGCACGCTGCGGGCGGTGGTACAAATCACGGGGGACGGTTTTCGGGTCAAGGCCGCAGCCTTGCAAAATGCTTTGGAATCCGCTCCACACCTTCAATTGCTGTTGAGCCGCTATGCCGTAATTCGGGGTATGCAGGTTGCACAAACAGCCGCATGCAATCGGCTGCACGATACTGAGCAGCGCCTGGCGCGGTGGTTGCTGATGACTCAGGATAGAGTAGATTCAGGGTCGCTGCCCATCACTCATGATTTTCTCGCCACGATGCTAGGCACAGACCGGCCTACCGTGAGCTTGGCAGCTGGTGTTTTGCAGAGGAAGGGGATCATCGAGTACACCCGTGGCGCAGTCAAGATCGTGAACCGCGGGAAACTTGAAAACTCCGCCTGCGAGTGCTACGCGGTTATCCGACAGTACGACATCGAGTTGGGCTTGAAATAAGTCCGGAAGTGAAGTCCGGAAGTAGTGGTGAAGTCCGGAAGTAGCGAAGTCCGGAAGTGAAGACCTGCCCCCGTGCTTACTCGCCCAGCCGGAAGCTGACCTCCTTACGCCATCTTGCTTCCCCACCGTCCCGGCTCATATACTCGAAAGGTTTGCCCGTCCAGTCCGGGAATCCATCCCGGCAGCCGGCCAGCATCGATGGCACTCATTCCGGAGACAATTTTATGAGCACGATCGTCACCCCCCCGCAAGTGGATAAGGAAGCCAATCCCTGGGAATCGCAGCGCGCGCGCTTCGATCTGGCCGCGCAAAAACTCAACCTCGACGATGGCCTCTGGCGCGTCCTTCGCTATCCCAACCGCGAACTCACCGTCTACATTCCCGTCTCCATGGACGATGGTCGCCTCGAAGTTTTCACCGGATTTCGCGTGCAGCACTCCATCGCCCGCGGCCCGGCCAAAGGCGGCATCCGCTATTCGCCCGACGTTACCCTCGACGAGGTGCGCGCCCTCGCCAGTTGGATGACCTGGAAGTGCGCCGTGGTCAATATTCCCTTCGGCGGCGCCAAAGGCGGCGTCATCTGCGATCCCCACAAAATGTCGATGGGTGAACTCGAGCGCATGACCCGCCGCTACACCGCCGAGTTGATCGAATTTATCGGCCCCGAAAAAGACGTCCCCGCGCCCGACGTCAACACCAACGAGCAAGTCATGGCCTGGATGATGGACACCTATTCCATGCACATGCGCCAGACCGTCACCGCGGTAGTCACCGGAAAGCCCATCAACATTGGCGGTTCGCGCGGACGCCGCGAAGCCACCGGTCGCGGCGTGATGATCGTTTGCGATGAAGCTATCAAGAAGCTCGGCCTCTCGCGCGAGAGCAGCCGCGTGGTCGTGCAGGGCTTCGGCAACGTGGGCTCCAACGCCGCGCACCTCATGCATCAGGCCGGATACAAAGTTGTAGGCATCGCCGAAGTCGGCGGCGGCCTTTACAACCGAAACGGTATCGACTTGAACGCTCTCGTCGAATTCCGCCAGAAAAATGGAACTGTGCATGGCTTCCCGGAGGCGGAACCTGCCGATACCGCCGACCTGCTCACCTCAGAATGCGAAATCCTTATCCCTGCGGCCACGGAAAACGTAATCACTTCGCGCAACGTCAATCGCGTAAAGTGCCGCATCCTCGCCGAAGGCGCAAACGGCCCCACCACTTCCGCCGCCGATGATGTCCTCGCCGACAAAGGCGTCTTCGTCATTCCCGACATTCTTGCCAACGCCGGCGGCGTCACCACTTCCTACTTCGAGTGGGTGCAGGATCGCCAGGGCTATTTCTGGAAAGAATCCGTGGTCAACGAGCAGCTCGACACCATCATGAAGTCTTCGTTTGAAGATGTCGTCCGTTACGCCGAGACCCATAAGGTCAACAATCGCATCGCGGCTTACATGCTGGCCATCGACCGCGTGGCCTACACCATCCGCCAGCGCGGCATCTACGCGTAAGGAGGAACCCTGTGAAATCGATTTGCAGAAATCTGGCGGTAAGCGTCGTAGCTCTGCTGTTCGCGGTTTCATCGGGGAGCGTCATCGCTGCAGGGCAGGTACCAGCCTCGAAACCCGAGGCCATCGCTGCAGGGCAGGCACCAGCCTCAAAACCTGAGGTCATGGCGACCCCGGCTCAGATGGCCAAGGCCGACGCGGCCGGCAAGCTCGACCTCAACACCGCCACTGCCGCTCAGCTCGACGCTCTGCCCGGCATCGGCGACGCCTACGCCAAGAAAATCATTGCCGGACGTCCCTACCGCACCAAACTCGACCTAGTCCACAAAAAGATTATCCCGCAAGCCACCTACGACAAAATCAAAGACCAGATCATCGCCAAGCAGCCAAAGCCGGCCGCAACCGCCCCGGCAGCGCCGAAATGATCACACCGGATTGCCGACGACCAAACCAGGACGCAGGAGTTTCCGCACTCGTTTCAAAGTCTGAGCACGTGTCTGTGCTCCTTGGCAAAGCGCGCTGTTTGCTTGACCAGCTTGCCGCCTGACTATTTCTTTTCCCGTTCAGGAAAATCTAGGGCGTCCCGCCTGAGAACGCGGATGAGGGCCAGAGCGTCCGGTATAGTGGCGCTCGGCAGCGTGATCAGAACTGCGTGAAATGGCTTGCAGACGATTGAAAATAGCGGTTTCTGCAGCGCCCACCCGTGACTTCAATTTGTCCTTGTCAACCTCAACCAGGGCCTCTTGCGAAGGCTCTTGCCAATCCGGTTATTTAATAACTCCATCGTCTTCGCTTCCCAATCGGATTTCCACGGTTAAATCCGATTTCTGCAACGAGAATATTCCCCCCTGGGACGGGGCTCAGTTTTCTTGGCAGGAGCTTTAAGGATTACATTGTTATTTCGGATCTCTTTCACTGCAGGAAATGCTTCTTCAGCAATCCTCTTCACTACCTCTACTGGAATCTGCTCGAAATGTGTTTTCGCCCTTAACATTCCAATCTGCTCCTTCGGTCACCCCAAACACTAGCAGGCTGGAAGGTCATGCGGGTCACATCCTTTGGGAATCGGCATTTGCCGTTAGCAGGTGGAAGTTATTCATTTTCCGACACTTGTACCCTCACTTGTCGACGGCGAGTTTCCGGCGCGGCGATGAAAGCGTATCGATGTTTTACGACCCGAGTTTTTACTTGCATACCTTGTTACGCTATCGTACTATTTGCGTCACGTTAGTTTAACGTTTGTCGCCCACGGAGGACGCCCGATGAGTCCCAAGACCCACCATGCTCCAATGAACTTCAAGACAATGTCACAGCCGGAGGTTCCTCAAGGTCGAAACGGAAAGCACAAGCAGATTGTTACCAAGATTCTTTCGGATCTTGCTCAGTTGCCGGATGGCGTTGCACTCAAAGTGCCCTTAGCAGCATTGGTCGAAACCAAAGAAAAGGTAAGATCAGCGTTGAATCGTGCAACTCGGAAAGCAGGACGCGACGTTGCTACTGCAACCGACGCTACCTTTCTGTATGTATGGAACACAAAGTGAATGGCGTTTCCTGACTCGCAGCGAGTCATCGTACACAGGCGCTCGTTTGTTAGCGCTATCCCGCGGAGGTAGAAGTGAGCGCTTCTCCTGGCAACTCCGGTCTGCCGTTGATCCCGTCAATCGCGCACACGCCTGGCTCTGGCCAGGACGGACATTTCGTTCAGTTATATACGGACGATGGGTTTCTTCTCGATGTGTTGAGCCGATTCATCGGAGGGGCCATTGCGGTGGGGGATGGCGCCGTCGTCATCGCTACCCAGGCGCACCAGGATGGACTTGCGCAGCGGCTGAAAGCACGAGGCGTGGACACAGCAAAGGCGATCAGCCAAGGGCGTTACGTCCTGCTGGACGCGAATGAAACTCTTCCCAGATTTATGGTAAATGGCTCGGTCGATGAGACCCGATTCATCAACACTATCGGCGATGTTCTGACGCAAGTCCGAAACGCTGCCGACGACAAAGATTCCCGCGTTGCCGTATTCGGAGAACTGGTGGCGCTATTGTGGGCGGACGGAAAACCCCTGGAGGCTCTGCGGGTCGAGGACCTCTGGAACAACTTAGCTCAAAAACATTCGTTCTCGCTTCTTTGTGCCTACCCGATCACCGGCTTCAAAAATGAGAGACACATCGAGCCATTTCTGAAAATGTGTGCGCAGCACTCCAGCGTGGTTCCCAGCGAGAGCTATTTGGGGCTGAGCACCGCTGAGGAGCGGCTTCGCACCATTGCTCAGCTTCAACAGAGGGCTCAGGTACTGGAAAGCAAATTGACATTGCAGGAAAGCGAGGGCCGGTTCCGATTGTTCATAGAGGCGGTCCAGGATTATGCAATTTTCATGCTGGATCCCGATGGCCGCATCAGGGACTGGAATAACGGGGCAAGACGTATCAAGGGGTATGACAGTGCGGAAATTGTAGGCAAACACTTCTCGTGCTTCTACCCAGAAGAAGATTTGCGCACTGGCAAGCCAGCATGGGAGTTGGAGGTTGCCGCGAAGGAAGGGCGATTCGAAGACGAAGGCTGGCGTGTTCGTAAAGATGGTTCCAGGTTTTGGGCGAATGTGATCATCACGGCCATTCGAGATGATGGCGGCAAACTGATCGGTTTCGGAAAAGTCACGCGGGATTTCACGGAAAGAATGCAGATGGAGAGGACATTGCAAGCGGAAGTTGCTCAAAGGCGAGAAGCCGAACTACATTTACAAAATTCGGAGAAGTCGCTGCGCGAATTATCCCTCCATCTGCTCCGCACCCAGGATGAAGAGCGGAGACGCATCGGCAGGGACCTTCACGACAGCCTTGGGCAATGCCTTACGGCGCTGAAGATTAAGCTGGAGATGTTGGCATCCCTTACCGGACGAAAGAATGATGAGGCAGCTTCCGAGATTGCAGAATGCGTTCATTTGGCGGAGGAGTCGCTAAAGGAGGTTCGAACCATCTCCTACCTCATGTATCCTCCCATGCTTGAAGAGATGGGCTTGCAATCAGCGATACGGTGGTATGTTGATGGATTCTCGGCACGCAGCGGGATCAGCACCACTTTCGAGGTTGACCATGACTTTGGTCGCCTGCAGCGCGATGTGGAGCTGGCACTATTTCGAGTGCTTCAGGAGAGTCTCACCAATGTTCACCGTCATTCTGGAAGCCCGGCTGCACACATTAGACTGCTAATGAGCAACGGCACGGTTACTCTGGAAGTGACCGACACAGGAAAAGGAATTCCGTCCGGACTCTTGGAACAATCTGGCCAGGACTGGACGGGCGCACTCGGAGTTGGATTGCGAGGCATGAACGAACGCATGCGGCAACTGGGGGGCTCGCTCCAAGTAGTCTCGACCGAAAAAGGCACCGCAGTGCGTGTAACGGTTCCAGCGGCAGAATACTCCTCGAAGAAGAATCGCGATCGCTCCGAGAATCTTCCAGACTCCCAGAAGGACAGCAAAATAGACCGGAAAACCCAGACGCAGCGCCCCTTGTAGCGCGGGAGGATTTCGCGGCTGACGTACGATCTAAGGGTATCGCGAAACGCGCGGACGTCTTTCGAATCGCGCTTTATCACACCTGCTGCGGAACGTGTCGCGGCTGCGTGGCGGCGCGGGGGCCGGGATCTGCGATGAAGCTAGCCGGCCCGCTTGCTGCTCACTCGCCGGGGCTTCGGCTTGGGCTTCGTCTTGTTCTTCGGCTTGGTCTTCGGCTTGGTCTGGCCCTTGAGATTGAGCGCCACTGCAGCGCGGATGAGATCCTTCAAGGCCGCCTCATCGACCTTGTCGCCTTCGTGGATGTCGATGGCGCGCCTGACATTCCCCTCGAGGCTGGAGTTGAATAGACCGGAAGGGTCTTTCAACGCAGCTCCCTTGGCAAATGTCATCTTGACGACGTTCTTGTAAGTCTCTCCCGTGCAGACGATGCCGCCGTGGGAAAAGACCGGAGTCCCCCTCCACTTCCACTCTTCGACGATTTCAGGGTCTGCCTCGTGTATGATTCCGCGCACTTTCGCGAGCGTCTTCCCGCGCCAGTCGCCCCCGCCAGGTCCAGAAGAAAGTTCCTTGATCTTTTCGTCGATTGACGCAGAAGCAGAGATGATTGCAGAGGCAGATTCCACCGGGACGTTCTTTTTCATGTACAGCTCCAACTCTCGCACCTAATTTAGCCGCCCTCAGCGTAACCTGCAACCTCCGCAAGCGGAAGCCTCTTCTGTTTCGATAGGACAGGCCAGTAGTGGCTCAATTTGAAAATCTTCAACGCTGCGCCCCCTCCGGCGTCATCCCGAAGTCCCGCGTTTTCACCAGCGGGACGAGAGCCTGCCCTGAGCGAAGCCGAAGGGGATCTCCCGTGCGCACACAGCCGCCCCTGTCACTTCCACGATTCGCGGCGTGCCATCGGAAGTCGTTCTAAATGAGGAGGACGGCATGAAGTCCCCCTGCGCGGTGAACCCGCACAATGCAGTTACGGTTTCGCAACAGCGCCTGGGGAAACGTGTGGCCCAGCTTAGTTCCGCACGAATGACTGAGGTGTGCGCCGCTCTGCACTTCTCTCTGGGTCGCGATTCAAACTAGTTACTGAGGAAATTCCGTCTGTCCCCGAATTTCTTTCGCAATGGAAAACACCAACGCTGGTGTGAATGCAGCGCCGGAACATTTCCGGTGTTTGCTAGATTCGGCGCGCGAGCAGTTTTGTCGTTTGAAGGGGTCGAAATTTCGTGCTCGGGATCCCTAGGAGTCGTGCATCAGCCGGAAAACAAAGGGTTTTGATAAAGTGGCACGATTCTTGCAGTCACAAAAAGTGATTCGCTGCTTCGCATTTTGCAAGAACGCATGACGGAAGAGAGGTGCTTATGGAAGGTGCGACGAATAGAAGTGAATACGACTTGAATTCTGCGATCACGTTCCTCTTGGTTGGCCTGGGTATCGGGTCAGTCTTGTCTATTCTCCTCAATCCGAAAAAAAGAGCCGTGCCGGAGGAAATCAATAGTTGGCGCATGTCGGGATTGCGACCACAGAGGGAAGCAGAGGAGCGAGTAGCGTGACGGACTGCCGGTGTTGGCAGCTGCACTGCTCCGCACTATTTTCACGAGTATGGAGGCCACTATGAAAAAAGCAATCCGAAGAGTATGGAAAAACCGGGGACAGACGGGAGTGACCCCAATTTCTCGGCAGCAAAATTAGGTGAACGTCCCGTCCGTCCCGTATTTTCCCCCATATTTCCGGACCGCCCCACTCAAGCCAAAGGCAGGCTTGAGTGGGCCACCGTCCTATTCCGGGGTCAATGAGTGTAGTCGCTGTTCCCAACAGTTTACCGCCCCGTGCGATACTCGCGAGACGTGTACGTTCATTCCGAGGATTTACCACTTCATCGATTTACCACTTCATCGAAGTTGAATTAGCACGGCTGCCGGAGGCTGGCTGATAGCCGCTCAAAACGCTGCCCACAGTCAGAACGGTGACACGTTGTTTTTGAAACTGATCGAGGAAGAAGTTATCTTTAATTTGAGGATAGATAGCCTATGACAGACTGGTTCGCACGCCCCGTCCTCCACGTAACGGATGTTGAGGCCTCGCTCCTCTTTTACGTTAACCGGCTCGGCTTCACCAGCCCCTGGCGCTACGACGAGGACGGCACAGCGCATGTCGCACAGGTCGACCGGCAGGGCTGCGCGCTTATCCTGGCCGACACCTGGCCGGAGAAGATTGGCAAGGGGCTGATGTTCATTTCCCTGAACGTCGAACCGCAGACGCCCCAGGCCGCGATCGCCGCGTTGGACGCGCTGCGCGCCGAACTCGAGGCCAAGGGCGTTCCGGTCAAAGAGGGTTCGTGGGGCTACCGGCTCCTGGTGGTCGATGATCCCGACGGCAATCAGCTCTTCTTCAACTATCCGAACGAGACCGCGTCCGGCAAGACTGTTAGAGATGAAGCATAATCCTGCAGCCCCGCCAGCATGGCGGCTGGCCCACTCAAGCCCGGTTTTGGCTTGAGTGGGGACGTCCACACGTCACAGACTCGGGCCAACGAACAGCCGTCCGTTCTTTATTCTTTCCCCGAATTGGTACAGTTTCCCCAGTATTTATGAGCGCACAGTTCGCTTCGCGAGTAAATGCTCATAAAATGTTTCACGGCGGACGAGCGTTTAGCAGGGTATTGCCAGTGGGTACTGGACGGCGTTTGCCAAATGTCGAGTGGCTTTGCAGCTACTAGGGTTCAACTCCCTTGCCCTCCTCGGGTTACTCGGCACCAAAATTTGTTGACAATCGCCTCCGCTTATCTATCATTGTAGGTGTTTGGCAAACGCCGTTCAGTATCTCTGAGCCCCGAGCGACGCTCGGGGCTTTGGCTTTTTGGCAACGTTCCCCCTACATTTCCACGATTCGCGGTGTACCGTCGGAAGTCGTTCGAATGAGGAGGACGGCATGAAGTCCCCGTGCGCGGTGAACCTGCACAATGCAGTTACGGTGTCGCAACAGCGCCTGGGCAGACGTGTGGCCCAGCTTAGTTCCGCACGAATGAATGAAGTGTGTGCTGCTCTGCGCTTCTCTCTGGGTTGCGATGCAAACTAGTCTGGACCGTTCCGTCTGTCCCCGAATTTCTCTGTCCATGGTATTGAGTTGGTCATCCGGTCGCTAAATATTGTGGCACCCATTGTTTTTTGGTCTGATGTATTGACATCTATCGCGGGAAATTGTTATTCTCGTTTGTATCAGGTTTTCGCCTTGGCCCGCAGTTGGTGGTTTCCGTTCCCTCGGTTTCCACTTCCCAATCCTTGATGTCACGCGTCCATCCCAGTCCAGCCCGCGATCTGGTCGAGCTGATTCTCGGCTACGCAATGATCGTCGGCATCATCTGGACGCCCGAGCACCTGCAGCGCATCCTCTCGCCGATTGCTCTCGTGCTGACTTTGCTGATGGTTCTGGCGCGTGGTCAAAGCCGGGATGAACTCGGCCTGGGCACTCGCGGGCTTGTCCGGTCGCTCTGGATCTTGCCCGCCGCCGTCGCGCTCACTGTGCTGAGCATGTTCGTAGCCGCGAAAATCGGCACGCTGCACGCGCTCTACAAAGCCGATTTCGCCCACGTCTCCGGCTACGTGCTCTGGACCGTCTATCAGCAATTCCTTCTGCAGGACTACTTCATGGACCGCCTGCTGCGCCTCGTCTCTAGCGAAGCCGCTGCCGTGGCTCTTGCCGGCGCGCTCTTCGCCGCGGCGCACTTGCCCAATCTTGTGCTCACAGGCGCCACGCTCGTGTGGGGCATTGTGTCGTGCGCGCTGTTTCGTCGCTATCGCAATCTCTGGGCGCTCGGTCTCGCCCAGGGACTACTCGGCCTCTGCATTGCAATCTGCGTGCCGGACGCGCTTCATCGTCACCTGCGCGTTGGGTTGGGATATTTGCGCTATCACGGGACGCAGCCGGCCCCGTGAGCAGGTTGAAGCCGCCCCGAGAAATGGCATCCGCGGCGCGGCAGTTGCGCCCGGCACCAAGGGTTTATTAGACTCTATGCGCGGTTGCCGGCTGGAATTCTGCAGACTTGAGGAACCCTCATGCGAACCACCGCCCGGTTCTTTGGCTTGCTCGCGTCTTTTTTGTTTTGCGTTTCCGCCATCTTCGCGCAGACCAATCCTCCACCACCTGACCCGCACGAGATGGTGACGCGCCAGCCGCGCACTCTCTCCAAGCCGGCCGATCGCTCGGCAGCAATCGATCTTCTGGATCGCGCTCGAAAAAACTACGATCTGCACGGCATCTCCACTCCCTACGCGCTTAAGGTTTCGTTCGAAACCAACGGCGCGGCACAGACCGAAGGCGCAGGGACAATTGAGGATTTATCCGACGGAGGGTCGCACTGGCGCTGGACCGCGCAATTGCAGGATGCGCACCTGATTCGCATCGGCAGCGATGGCCACGTCTACGGCACGGATCCTTCCGAACCGGTGCCGTTGCGGGTGCAGATGGTGCGCTCCGCTCTGTATTGGCCGATCGTGCACAACGTGGGCGCGCACGTGATTCGCGCCGCGAATGTCGACCGCGACGGTAAGGCGATTTCGTGCCTGCTGCTCAGCCATTCGCTGCCGCCGAATCCCGCGCCGCGCTCGTGGGTTGAGAACGAATACTGCGTCGATTCCGCCACGGGCCTGTTGCAGATGTGGTCCGAAGCGCCGGGAATTTACGTGGTTTACGACTACACCGGCGCTGCGGAATTTCACGGCCACACGCTTCCGCGGCAGGTTTCCGTATTCGAAGACGGCCGCCTCGCGGTTCAGGCGCACGTGGAAAGCCTGGAAGACGCGCCCAGCATCGATCCCAATCTGTTTAAGCCTGCGCCGGAAATGGCTGACGCGGGTGACTCGTTCACTCTGGCCGCGCCCAATCGCTTTCCGATGCGCGTCGATCCCTCCGACGCGCCGACTTCGAGTTTCTTCCAGCCAATCATCGTCCACGCTACGCTGGATGCGCAGGATGGCACCGTGCTCGATGCCGAGACGCTGCAGAATTCCGATCGGGACTTGAGCCGCGCCGCCATGGATCTGGTGCGGAGCACGTCTTTTGACCCATCGGGATTTCAGCAGGAAGTTTTCATCAACGTGCAGTTTCACATGCCGGCAGCGAGGCTGGATGGCCCGCCGATCTTCCACTCTTCCGTGCGTTGGATGATTTGGGATCGCCACGGCAGAGTTCCCCCGGTGAGAAGGCCGCTGCCGCACGCTGCGAACTAGATTCGGATTGAACTCGCTGCCCGGACGCCCTCTGCACCTGCGCCGGACTACAAGCTCCGTTCCCTCGTCTGCCCCTAGAACCACAGCCCCCACAACCAATCCACGCTGGCATGGGTAATGGTCGAGGCTGGCACGCGACGACGCTCCCGCCACGCGCGGCCGTAGAAAATCCCGGCTATGGTCGCCAGCAGCACATATCGCCAATTGAAATGTGCTGACCGCTTGTTGAAGTGCGACAGCCCGAACAGCACCGACGCGACCACTAGAGCTGCCCGCCTTCCCACGCGCCGCTCCAGCAGGTTCTGCACCCAGGCGCGAAAGAAGAGTTCTTCCGGCACGGCGGTAAAGAAAAATATCCCCACCCAGCGCAAGAGCGCACCGCCGATCCCCGGCATGTTCCGATGCGGATGGATGAAGCCCAGCGCCAGTCCCAGCACAACAACCGGCGGCGCGAAAAAAACCAGCTCGCGCAGCCCGGTTTTCCAGTCACTCCATCGCAAATGAAAATCGAAGCCGATTCCGCCCAGTTGCCGGATCGCCAGAAACCCATACAAGCCCGCATCCACCAGAAACAATTCGTTCAAAGCCCGCAGGCCCGTCGGCCACGCGTGGTCGAACCAGCGCAAATCCACGGCCAGCCCCAACACCAGCAGAATCAGCGCATCGCGCCAGTCCCCGCGCTGCCCGGCATCGGCCGCCGCAGCGCGCAGCAGCAGCCACGCAATCGCCATCGGTAGCACTGCGTATAACGCGAACCATCCCCACCGGAACATGTTCTGGGAGATCGAAACCATCACGTAGGGCGCGGCCAACAACGCGGGAAAACTCACGCGCGCAGCCACCGGCCAGTGCCCCACCGCGCGCGCCGCCCGCTCCGCGGCCAAGCCGAACAACACCGCCGGAGCCAGTTCCAGCCCGAACGCCGCAATCGCCATCGGCGTCACATTCTGCATGGGATCATCTTAAACGTGCGAAACTCAAACTCGCTAAATCGAAACTCGCTTGTCACGCCGCCGCTTCCCAGCTAGAATTCCTTCCGATCACCAGGAGGCAACATGGCCGCTGCTCCGGTCCCACCGATTTCCCCGCTCAGCTCAGTGCCCGAACCCGCACCGTTGTCTCAGGTTGCGCGCATCGTCAACACTTACATCGCGCCCTCGAAAACCTTCACCGACCTGCGCCGCGACGCGAGCTGGTGGGCGCCCTGGCTGCTCATCTCTGTCTTCTCCCTGCTCTTTGTCTACTCCATGGATCGGCAGATCGGCTTCGAGCAGATCAGCCGCAGCGAGGTCGCTCATTCCGCGAGAGCCGACCAGTTCGATAAGCTGCCCGCAGACCAGCAGGAAAAACAGATCCGAATCACCGCCGCCTTCGTCCGCTACCTCTCTTACGGACTCCCCGTGATGATTCTGCTTTACTTCGCCGTCACGGCCGCCGTGCTGATGGCAAGTTTCAATTTCGGCGCGGGAGCCGATGTCTCATTCAAGCGGGCCTACGCCATCGTCTTCTACGCTAGCCTTCCCGGCGTGATCACCGGCATTCTGGGCACGATCTCGATGTTCTCCGGCATCAATGCCGAAGGTTTCAACGTGAATAATCCCATAGCCACCAATCCGGCCTACTTCATGGATCGCATGGGCAACAAGTTCGCCTACGGAATGGCGTCCGCGCTTGATATTATCGCCATCTGGACCATCGTCCTCATGGGCATCGGCTTCGCCTGCAACAGCAAAGTAAAACGCAGCACCGCCATCGCCATCGTTGCCGTATGGTATTTGCTCTGGAAACTCGGCGCAGCCGCACTCGCTGCCCGGTCCTAGTCGATTTCAATCGCGCCTTGGAGGTACCGTGAAACGCACTTTTGCAGTTTTGTGTCTGTTGGTTTGCGCCACTCTCGTTTCCGCTCATGCTCAGACCTCCATTCCTGCCGCAAAAACCCAACCCGCGTCAGCCTCGGCCCAAACCAAAGATCCCATCGCGAGCGCCCTGCGCATGATTCTGCCCCGCCAGCAGAAAAACATCCTCGCCGCCATCGACGCCATGCCCGCCGACAAATTCGCCTACAAGCCGACTCCCGACCAGATCAGTTTCGCGCACCTGGTCGTCCACATCACCGAGTCGAACAATGACCTGTGCGCCAAGGTCGCCGACATCCCCGAGCCCAAAGTCGAAGAGATCAAGGAAACCGACTCCAAAGACAAGCTGCTCGCCGCCGCCCGCGCCTCATTCGACTTCTGCAGCTCCGCTCTCGCCAAACTCGATGACTCCAAGCTCGGCGACGACGTTGATTTCGGCCGTATGCATGCGCCACGCTCGATGGCCGTATTCTTTCTCGCCGGCGGCTGGTCCGACCATTACGGCGCAGCCGCCATGTATCTGCGCCTCAACGGCTTGCTTCCGCCCACGGCACAACCCAAGAAGTGAGAGACAAAAGGGCTGGATCATCCCTGCGAGCGGTGGAGTTAGCACTTCTCATGCGCGCCCCGCGGTTGCTGAATCCTGCGTCAATCCAGTAGAATCTAAAGGTTTGCACAGAGGTTATACTCATTATGAAAGCAGCCATTCATCCCGCTTACAACGAAGTTCGCGTCCACTGCGCCTGCGGCAATGCGTTTGTGACCCGTTCCACCCATAAGGGCGACATCGGCGTAGAAATCTGCTCCGCCTGCCATCCCTTTTTTACCGGCAAGCAAAAGCTAATGGATACTGCCGGCCGCGTCGAGCGCTTCCGCCGCAAGTACGCCAAAAATGCACCCGCTCCCGCAAAGACCGAGCCGGCAAAGAACTAACCCTTGCCACGGATTTGCGCGGACGGCTTTGAAAATTAAGCCCTCGCCCCCGGCGGGGGCTTTGCTTTGCCCGGCCAGATAGCCCGGACAAGTAGAATAGAACCATGCGCAAGTTCTGGGACAACGCAAACGGCTCGTGTGGCGCGGGCGCCCTCGCCCGCGAGGCACCATCCCCGAAGCCAGTCCCCGCGCAGCTCTTAATCGGCAACGTCCAAATCGCTCCCGCCACGGTGCTCGCTCCCATGGCCGGCGTCACCGACACCGTCTTCCGCCGCTTCATCCGCAACCTCGGCGGCTGCGGCCTCATCATGACCGAGTTCACCTCGGCCGACGGCGTGCTCCGCGAGAAAGACCAGAGGGCCAAGCGCTACCTGCACTTCTACGAAGACGAGCACCCCATTTCCGCGCAGCTTTTCGGCAGCGATCCGCGCGTAATGGCCGAAGCCGCGCGCATGGTCGAAGACCTCGGCTTCGATCTGATCGATCTCAATCTCGGCTGCCCGGCGAAAAAAGTCGTGAAGTGCAATGGCGGCTCCGGCCTGCTCCGCGATCTTCCCGCCATCGGCCGCATCTTCGAAGCCGTGCGCGCCGCCGTCAAGATTCCTTTCACGGTAAAATTCCGCGCCGGATGGAGCGACGACGAAATCGTCTGCGTCGAACTGGCCCGCATGGCCGAATCCTGCGGACTGTGCGCCGTCGCTCTCCACGCCCGCACCCGCGAGCAGGGCTACAGCGGCAACGCCCGCTGGGAGTGGATCACCGCCGTAAAAGCAGCGGTAAAGATTCCCGTCATCGGCAACGGCGACATCCGCACCCCCGAAGACGCCTGCGCCATGGTCACCCAAACCGGCTGCGACGCAGTCATGATCGGCCGCACCGCGCCGTCAAATCCGTGGATTTTCCGCCAGATTCAGCAGTATTGTGCGGCGATGGGCAACAGCCATGTGGGGAGAGCCGCCCCCACATGGGCACGGACGGGAGCGTCAGCAGCCGACAAGTTCTACGAAGAACCCACCGAACTTGATCGCTACGACATGATCCGCACCTACTTCGAGATGCTGATCGAAGAGGAACTCCCCGACGCCGTCGGCAAAATGAAGCAGTTCGCCTCCTGGTTCACCCACGGCGTGCCCGGTGGAGCGGGGCTACGCAAGGCCATCTACGAGTCGAAGAGCGCGGTGGAGATTCTGGAGCGAGTAGAAGATTTCTTCGAAGCAAGGCTGTGTGGCGCCGGCGCCCCTTCCTCAGGCTCAGGGCAGGCTCGCGCCCGCGAGACCGCGGCCACAGTCGAGCGCTTGTAGCCCCGTGGTTGCCGAGCCGTCTTGCGATCCTTCTGCCGGGCGCCCCTCTGGAATATAATCGTGCCGACCATGGCGCTCACTTCTGGTACCAAACTCGGTCCCTACGAAATTCATTCGTCAATTGGCGCGGGCGGTATGGGCGAGGTCTACCGCGCCCGCGATGCGCGGCTCAACCGCGAAGTCGCCATTAAGATTCTTCCTGAATCCTTCTCTGCCGATCCCGACCGCCTGCAACGCTTCGCGCAGGAATGCCGCGCCGCCGCGGCGCTGAACCACCCCAACATTCTTTCCATCTTCGACATTGGCGACAACCGTGGCGCGCCCTACGTAGTCTCCGAACTGCTGGAAGGGGAGACGCTGCGCGACCGCCTGCGCGAAGGTCCGCTCTCTTCCCGCAAAGCCATCGACTATGCCCGGCAGGTCGCCAGCGGCCTCGCCGCCGCTCACGAGAAGGGTATTGTCCATCGCGACCTAAAGCCGGAAAACCTGTTCATCACCAACGACGGCCGCGCCAAAATCCTCGACTTCGGTCTCGCCAAGCTCACCCATCCCGAAGCCGATAGTTCCGGCGATGCGCCCACGCAGCAAATCGCTACCGACGCCGGAACCGTCATGGGCACGGTCGGCTACATGGCACCCGAGCAAGTCCGTGGCAAGCCCGCCGATTCGCGCTCCGATATCTTCGCCTTCGGCGCCATCCTGTACGAAATGCTCTCCGGCAAGCGCGCCTTTCATGGCGATTCTGCCGTCGATACGATGAGCGCCATTCTCAAAGAGGATCCGCCCGATCTCGCTGAGACCGACCGCAACGTCTCGCCCGCGCTCGAACGCATCGTCCGTCATTGCCTGGAGAAGAATTCCGCCGAGCGTTTTCAATCGGCGCGCGACGTGGCTTTCAACCTGGAAGCGCTCACCGACATTTCGACTTCAAGCCGTGGCGGAATCAACGCTTTGCCTCTGGAAGAAGAGAAAAGCTCTCGCTGGCTTATGCCGGCCATCGTTGCCGCGCTGGTTCTCGCCTCGTGGGCGGGAGTTTATTTCTTCGCTCACCGCGGCGCGGTGGGCAATCCCACCTTCCACGAAATCACTTTCCGCAACGGCACCATCTGGGACGCGCGCTTCGCGCCTGACGGTCAATCGATTATTTACGGCGCAACCTGGGAAGGTGCGCCGCAAGAGCTGTTCTCGACCCGCTTCGACAGCACCGATTCGCGTCCCGTGGGTTTGCCCTCGGCGCAGATTCTGGCTATCTCTTCCAAAGGCGAGATGGCAGTCAGCCTTCATCCCGCGGTTTACAGCGCCTTTACGCAGGCCGGCACGATGGCGCGGGTGGCCCTGGCCGGCGGCGCTCCGCGCGAGGTACTCGAGCAAGTGATGTGGGCGGATTGGTCGGCAGACGGCCAATCGCTGGCGGTGATTCGTCCGGGCGGAGCTAATGGCGATCGTCTCGAATATCCCATCGGCACCGTGATCTATGCGCCTGCGGCCTGGGTAAGCCATGTTCGCTTTTCGCCCAACGGGGAGTTTCTGGCGATCGCCGATCACATCCAAAGCGGGGACGACGGACGCATCGTCATCATCGATCAGCACGGCAATCGAAAAGCCAGTTCTTCGTTTTATTCCAGCGTGCAAGGCTTGGCTTGGAGGCCGGACGGCAAGGAAGTATGGTTCTCCGCGGTGCCGAATGGAGCTGCCCGCTCGCTCTATGCGCTGGATTTTTCGGGCAAGGAACGCCTCATTTACCGGGCACCCGGCGGAGTGACGATTCACGACATCAGCCGCACTGGCGAGGTTCTGCTCACCGCCGACAAAACCCGCCTGAGTCTGTTTGCCCTGGCGCCGGGCGAGACGCGCGAACGCAGCCTCTCGTGGTTCGACTGGTCGCTGCTGAACGATCTCTCCGCCGATGGCAAGACCGTGATTTTTTCTGAAAGCGGCGAAGCTGTCGGCAACAACGACGGCGTTTTTCTCCGACATACCGATGGTTCCCCCGCCGTACGCCTTTCCGATGGAGATTTTGGCAGGCTCTCGCCCGACGGAAAGTGGGCGCTGGTGGAGAATGGCAAGCCGCCGCATTTGATGCTGGTGCCGACCGGGGTCGGCGAGCCGCGGGAGATCGGCGATAAAACCCCGCATTACTTTGCCGAGTGGGTGCCTGACGGCAAGTCTGTCATTTTCACTGCCGCCGACCCGGGCCATGAGCGCCGGGCTTACGTACAGGATACGGATCCTGCCGGCAGCGCGGCGCGGGCGATTACGCCCGAAGGCACATATGGCGGCCTGGTTTCGCCCGATGGGAAATGGCTTCTCGCCACCGATGCACATCATCAGCGCTGGCTCTACCCGATTGCCGGAGGCGAGCCGCAGAAGCTGAACTTTGACATCCCTCCTGCCGAAACCATTACGAGTTTTTTCGATAATGGCAAAAGCCTTTTACTGCGCACCCGCGCTCTGCCTTTGAAAATCACTCGTGTCGATCTGGCCACTGGAAAACGCGAGCTGTTTAAAGAAATCGTTCCCGCCGACCCCGCCGGGGCGCAAAGCATTCCCTTCATAAGATTCAGCGCGGATGGCAAATCGTATGCCTACTCGGTGGGTCGATGGCTTTCGGATTTGTACGTGGTGGACGGGCTGAAGTGATTCGAGGCCAATTGCTCTAGGATGTCATTCCGACGGCCCGCGCTTTGTTTCGCGGGCGGAGGAATCCCAATCTCCCCCGCTCGTTGGGGGATGGGGCTCCCGCGCCACCATCTTCCCCGCGTCATCCCTCTCCACAAACGCCCAAGGTACCTTCGCATCATGCGTAAAAACGGTCAGCCACTTCGCGGGAATTGATTTCGCGTAGTACTGCTTCTTGCTCTCAATAGTCTGCAGCGGAAAAAGATCGAAACTCATTCCCCAGGTGATGTCGATGTGCGCCGTGGTTGGGATCAGATCGGAAATGTAACAGGCGGTTCGTCCTCCACTCTCGACGATCACGGCTTGCATGTGCGCGGTGTGACCGGGAAAAGTTTTCACCGAGATGCCGGGCAGAATTTCTTCGCCGCCCTTCAGCAGCGTCATCTGCCCGCTCTGCACCAGCGGGTCGTAATTGGCGGAGATATAGCTGATCGCGTCGCGTTCGCTGGGACGCCGCGCGTATTGCCATTCACCTTCCGGCGCATAGTATTTCGCGCGCGGAAAAGTCGCGACCGCATTGCCACCTTTGTCGCGCACCGTATTCCATCCGCAGTGGTCGAAATGAAGGTGCGTGTTGATGACGATGTCGACATCTTCCGGCGCAACTCCGCCAGCGGCGAGATTCGCCAGCAGTTGCGCGGGCTGCCCATAAAACTTCGCCATCCGTTCGGAGAGTTTGTTGCCCATCCCGGTTTCCACCAGCACAGTCTGCTTCCCGGTGCGGATCAACAGCGAGTTCAGCCCCGCCGTAACATAATTCTTTTCATCCGCCGCCACTTTTCGCGACCACATGATCTTGGGAACAACTCCGAAAAACGCTCCGCCATCGAGCGGGTAAGTGCCATCCGAGAAAATGCTGAGTTCGAAGTCGCCGAGAGCAAGACTGGGCATAGATCAAGTGTGCCACACCGCGTTTCAGTGTGTCCTTTTTTGAACAGACTGCTCAAGCCCCGCATGTCAGACTGTTTGAAGACCTGATGCTGCACAGGTCCGGTACTGCGCCAGGAAGTGGCGCACATCGCGGCGGCTGGTCAGGCGTTTTGTCCAGACTGCCGCTGACCCTAATAAGTCAGCCCTCGGAGATTTCAAAATGAGTCTAGGAACGATTCTGATTATTGTCCTGGTTGTGTTCTTGTTTGGTGGAGGCGGTTGGTATTGGGGCCGCGGGCGCGGTTAACGCCCTGTTCTGGAACGAACTAGCGGCTCTCGAGCGGAACCTCGCCTGCAAATAGCGGCTCTGGCGCTCGGCCAACCACTGGCTCGGAATCGAGTCCGCTTTTCTTTAACCGGAACGGCAATTCTCTCGGGGCGGGTCACACAAGTGCCGCTCCTCAATTATTCACGATGCAAACCTTGAAGGAGAAAACCGATGAACCCGAGTACGCAAGATGAGATTAAAGGCAGCTTTCATGAAGTGAAAGGCAAAATCAAAGAGAAGGCAGGCCAAGTCGCCAAGAATCCTGACTTGGAGGCCGAAGGCAGAGCTGAAAAGAACGCCGGCAAAGTTGGAAAAAAGGTTGGGCAAATCGAGAAAGTCTTCGGGCAATAAATTAGGCGAGCTTTTATCCGGAGCATGTTCCTGCAAGCAGCCCAATTCGCCGCTCGAAACCCGCTCTTGCTGCCCGAATCGCGTGAATCCGCGGCGAACAAGTTGAAACGCCGCGTCCGCCCAACCGGCGGCTTTACTTTGTCTTGACCTTAGACGGTTCTTTTTCTCCAACGCGCTTGCTGACTTCAAGTTTCATTCTGCCGGCGCGCGTGTCGGCATCGACGATCACGTGATCGCCGTGCAGGATCTCGCCGTCGAGAATCTTCAGCGCCAGCGGATCCTGCACCAGTTTTTGAATCGCGCGCTTCAGCGGACGCGCGCCGAAGTTCGCGTCGTAGCCCTGCGTGAACAGCAGGTCTTTGGCGCCGTCGGTAAGTTCGAGCGAAATCTTGCGATCGGCGAGCAAACGGCGCACGTCTTCGAGGCGCAGCTCGATGATCTTGACCAACTGCTCTTTGCCGAGCGGACGGAAGACGATGATGTCGTCGACGCGGTTCAGGAACTCAGGCCTGAAGTGGCCATGCAACGTATTCATGACCTGTTCGCTGGCTTTTTCAAAATCTTCCTCGCTGCGCAGATTTTCGGCTTGCAGATAACTGGAGCCGAGATTCGACGTCATAATCAGAATCGTATTCTTGAAATCGACAACGCGGCCTTTGCCGTCGGTGAGGCGTCCGTCGTCCATCATTTGCAGCAGCACGTTGAACACATCCGGATGTGCCTTCTCGATTTCGTCGAACAGCACAACCGCATAAGGACGGCGGCGAACCTGCTCGGTGAGCTGGCCGCCTTCTTCGTATCCGACGTAGCCCGGAGGCGCGCCGATCAAACGCGCAACCGAATGTTTCTCCATGTATTCGGACATGTCGATGCGCAGTAAAGCGCGCTCGTCGTCGAAAAGAAATTCGGCGAGGGCGCGGGCGAGTTCGGTTTTGCCGACGCCGGTGGGACCGAGAAAAATGAACGAGCCAATGGGGCGCTTGGGATCGCTGAGTCCGGCGCGGGAACGGCGAATGGCGTTGGCGACGCGCTCGAGAGCCGCGTCCTGGCCGACGACGCGCAGGCGCAGGCGATCTTCCATGGTGACAAGCTTTTTCACTTCACCTTCGAGCATCTTCGAGACGGGAATGCCGGTCCACTTGGAAACGATGCGGGCAATATCTTCTTCGTCCACTTCTTCCCTGAGCATGCGTGGAGCGCCTTTGCCCGCCGAGCCGTCGATTTTGGCCGTCATTTTGTTGAGCTCTTCTTCAGCTTGCCGCAATAGCCCGTAACGGATTTCGGCGACGCGCTGCAGATTGCCTTTGCGTTCTTCGGCCTGCTCTTCCGTTTTGAGCTTCTCGATGGTTTCCTTCAGCTCGCGAGAGTGCGCGATGGCATCTTTTTCTTTTTTCCAATTGGCTTTGAGAGCGTTGGATTTTTCGCGAATCCCGGCGAGTTCTTTGCTGATGACGGCCAGACGCTCTCTGGAGTTCGAGTCGTCTTCTTTTTTCAGCGCCTGCTTTTCGATTTCGAGTTGCATGGCACGGCGCTCTAGCTGATCGATGTCGGTGGGAAGCGAGTCGATCTGGATGCGAATCGATGCGGCGGCTTCATCGACAAGATCGATGGCTTTGTCGGGCAGAAAACGGTCGGAGATGTAGCGGTGCGAAAGCGTGGCAGCGGCGACGATCGCGGAGTCCTTTATACGAACTCCGTGATGCACCTCATATCGCTCTTTCAGGCCGCGCAGAATGGCGATGGTGTCTTCGACGTTGGGCTCGCCGACAAAGACGATCTGGAATCGGCGCTCGAGCGCGGCGTCTTTTTCAATGTATTTGCGGTATTCATTCAGCGTGGTAGCGCCGATGGCGCGGAGTTCTCCGCGGGCCAGCGCGGGCTTGAGCATGTTGGAGGCGTCGATGGAGCCTTCGGCCGCGCCTGCGCCGACCAACGTGTGCAGCTCGTCGATGAACAGGATCACCTGTCCCGCAGAATCTTCGATTTCTTTCAAGACGGCTTTGAGACGGTCTTCAAACTCGCCGCGATATTTTGCGCCGGCCAGCATCGCCCCCAAGTCGAGCGCGACCACTCGCTTATTCTTGAGAGCTTCGGGCACGTCGCCGGAAATGATGCGCTGGGCCAGACCTTCGACGATGGCGGTTTTGCCCACGCCCGGTTCGCCGATGAGCACTGGATTATTTTTCGTGCGGCGAGACAGCACTTGAACCACACGGCGGATTTCTTCGTTGCGGCCGATGACCGGGTCGAGCTTGCCGCGGCGGGCCTGCTCGGTGAGGTCGCGGGCGTAGCGTTCGAGAGCCTGGTACTTGGCTTCGGGATTCTGGTCGGTTACTTTCTGCGAGCCGCGGATGGCGGTGAGGGCTTTCAGAATCGCATCGTAAGTTGCGCCGTGACGGGCGAGAATTTGCTGCGCCACGTCCTGCTTGAGATGAGTGATGGCCAGAAGCAGGTGCTCGGTGGAAACG
>Ga0224550_1000048_pt1 | contig 24320 bp, 12 predicted proteins | sample 714P31014metaG_FD_179905 | JGI IMG/M metagenome (GOLD analysis project Ga0224550, IMG submission 179905) | Peat soil microbial communities from Stordalen Mire, Sweden - 717 P3 10-14 | ecosystem: Environmental > Terrestrial > Soil > Wetlands > Peat | place: Sweden: Norrbotten County, Stordalen...
TCTAGGCTGCCCTGCCGCGTTCATGTTCGTGCGCCGGAAAAAATAGGTCTGCACGTTCATTTGCTGAACCTTCAGCTCGCCGGACTTGATCTTTTTGTGGACGTACTGATGGCTGGGATTAAAACGGCGCGTGTGGCCGCCCATACAGACGACGCCCGTTTCTTTCTGCACTTTCACCAGGCGCGCGGAATCCGCCAGGGTGTCCGCGATCGGAATCTCGATTTGCACGTGCTTTCCGGCGCGCATGCACTGCTCGCCTTGCGCGGCGTGCATTCCGGTGGGCGTGGCGAGAATCATGGCTTCGAGGCCGGGCTGCTTCAGGCTCTCGCCAAGGTCGCCGGTCCAGTGAGGAATCTTGAACCGCTTCGCGACTTCCGCGGTGGTTGTCTGGTTTCCGCCGGTCAAGGTGACGACTTCGATGCCCGGAATAACGGCGAGGGCCTCCAAATGCTTCACGCCGAAAGCGCCTTGTCCCGCAACGCCAACCTTCATATGTTTGCCCTCGCTTGAAGTTGAAAGAATTCGTCCGATTTCGAGCGGAATCGCTGCCAAGAAAAGCCAAACCTGCGGCATCCCGACACGCCGCAGGCCCAATCACTTAGCTATTGAATCGCCGCCAACTAGTGCGATGCTGTGTTCGGCTGCCCGATTTCGCTCTTTGCCGCGCGCAACTTCCGCAGCTCGGCGTGGATCCGGATGACGGCCATCCACATCCCGAGAGGATGCGCGCCCGCCTCCACCAGCGGATGGACCTGCCCGTCCCGGAACTTCTCGATGTCGTCGTCCTGCAGCGTTTCAAGAACCTTGGCTTCCTCGGTCGTCATGCCGTATTCCTTCGCCACGGAAGGAAGATCGTGAATCAGCCGGAGCCGCAGGTCCCGCTTGAAGCGGCTGTCGTACAGAACCTTGTTCAGCTTGTAAGCCGCCACGGAGGGGTGCTTATAGAATTCGAAGCCGCCCTTGAATTCGTACTTTTTGGCTGCCTCCGCTCCTTCCTTGGAAGGACCCGTGCCCTTGAGCGGGAGGAAGCGCATGACCGCGTGGCCGTGGTGCCACGTCGGCTGATAGGTGACCAATTCACCCGGCTGATTTCCGATCGCACCGAACATAATCATCCACGAAAGCATTTCCGTGTTGCCGACCTCATCGAGCTGCTCGTTGGTCAGGTCAATAAGGACCTGATGATTCCCCTTTTCCATTTGCGAGATGGCCCAGTAGTCGAAGTCGAAATCCGGCTTGGGGTATTTCCACGTGCCGGGAAAATGCGACATTCCGCCGCTGGCCACGATGGCGACTTTCTCGGGACGGGCCGCGATTACCTTCGCGATCGCTTTCCCCAGCTCCGCGCAACGCTTTGCTGTCGGCAGGGGCGGGAGATACGCATTGACGAATATCGGGACGACAGGGATCGGACGCTTCTCAATCACCCATTCATAGACGGCTGCGAACGCGTGTCCGAGGACCGCGTCCTGCGAGTAGCCCAGGTCGAAACCCGCGGACATGAGCTTGTCGAGGAGGTCTTCGGCCAAGCCCTGATGGATCGGCATTTCGTATCTGCGGCCGGCAAATTCAGCGTGGGAAAACTCGCCCGACAGGATGGCGAATGTCGGAACGGAGCTCAGGAAGAAAGTTTCGAGATGATCGCTGCCGATCACGATCACGGCGTCCGGCTTGGACTCCTCAAGTTCGCGGCCTATCTCGCGCATCGCCGCAATATCGGCGTCAAGTTGCTTGGGGTCCTCGCTGGGGGGACGGTCGAAAAGCTGCGGGGCATGCACGGTAGCAAATGCTGAGACAATCTTACCCATGTCTAATTACCTCATTTCCGGTCTCTTGGAACGCGCCTCAGTCGCTCTTTATCACCCAAACCTAAGGCCGCACGCCATCGCGTGGGCGCGAAACTGATGCTCTGATTGTTGCGGAATCCAGCGGACTTCGTCAAGCGAAACCATCCCCAAGCCCGGCTCAGGGGGAGACTGCGTTTCACGTTGTGAGCGGGTCGGCCTTTTCGACGTCAATCTCGAGATCTTTGATCGCCTGTTGAACCAAGGAAGCCTGAATTTTGCCTTCGCGCAGCAATTCGTGGAGCGTCGCCAGCGTGATGAAGCGCGCGTCCACCTCAAAAAAGTTGCGGAGGGACTGCCTGCTCTCGCTGCGGCCAAATCCGTCGGTACCGAGCGACGCCAGCCGCCTGGGCATCCATTGGCTCACCATATTCGGCAGGGCTTTCAGGTAATCCGTTGCGGCCACAAGCACGCCGGGGGCTCCCGCAAGGCACTGGGAGACATACGGCACGCGGGGCTTGTCGCTCGGATGCAGCAGATTCCAGCGCTCTGTCTCGATCCCGTCGCTATAGAGGGCCTTATAGCTCGTAACGCTCCAGACATCGGCGGCCACGTGGTATTTCTCCGCCAGGATTTCCTGAGCGTGCAAAACCTCGCGAAGAATGGAGCCGCTTCCGAAAAGCTGGGCGCGAAGCTTCGACTTGCTGTCGCTCGCGGCCTTGTAACGATACATGCCCTTCAGGATGCCCTCGCGCGATCCAGGCGGCATCGGGGGCATCGCGTAAGGCTCGTTCATCACGGTGATGTAGTAAAAGATGCTTTCGCCCTTGTGGTACATGCGATCGATGCCGTCTTCGATGATCACGGCGAGTTCGTACGCGAACGCGGGATCGTAGGCTTGCAACGTGGGGATAGGAAGCGCGAGCACGTGGCTATTGCCATCCTGGTGCTGCAGACCTTCGCCGGCCAGCGTCGTGCGCCCGGCCGTGCCTCCCAGCAGAAACCCGCGGCACCTCGTGTCCGCTGCGGCCCAAATCAGATCGCAGACGCGCTGCAGTCCGAACATCGAATAGAAAATGAAAAACGGAATCGTGTTGATTCCATGAGTAGCGTAGGCGGAGCCGGCGGCGATAAACGACGACATCGAACCGGCTTCGGTGATGCCCTCTTCCAAAATCTGGCCGTCTTTGGCTTCCTTGTAATAGAGCAGCGTGTTCATGTCCACGGGTTCGTAGAGCTGCCCCTGGCTGCTATAGATTCCAACCAGCCGAAACAGGGACTCCATGCCAAAAGTGCGCGCTTCGTCCGGAACGATGGGCACAACCAGTTTGCCGATTTCAGGGTCGCGCAGCATTTTCCGCAGCATTCCGACGAATGCCATGGTGGTCGAGACCTCGCGGCCTTCGCTTCCCGTCAGGAACTCTTCAAATAGCTCCGCGCGATTGCCCACCAAGGGTTTCGAGCGGACGCTGCGCCGCGGCATGTAGCCGCCGAGTTTTTCGCGACAAGCACGGAGATATTGAATTTCGGGGCTGTCGTCCGGTGGGCGGTAAAACGGCACTTCGGCGAATTGCTCTTCCGTGAACGAAAGTCCGAAACGTTCGCCGAAGTTGCGAAGCGTATCTTCGTCAACTTTCTTCTGCTGGTGGGTGACGTTGCGGCCCTCTCCGGCTTCCCCGAGGCCATAGCCTTTAATCGTGCGTGCCAGGATTACGGTCGGAGATCCCTTGTGTTCGACCGCAGCCTTATAGGCGGCGTAAACCTTCTTCGGATCGTGTCCGCCCTGGCGCAGTGCGTGAAGCTTTTCGTCCGGAATATTCTCGACCATCTTCAGCAGCCGTGGATCGGAGCCAAACACATGCTGCCGAATATAGGCGCCGGATTCGACGATCAGCTTCTGATACTCGCCGTCCACCATCTCTCCCAGGCGTTTGGCAAGCAAGCCGTCCACATCCTGCTCGAAGAGCGTGTCCCAGTCGGAACCCCAAAGAACTTTGATTACATTCCACCCCGCGCCGCGGAATGCCGCCTCCAATTCCTGGACGATGCTTCCATTGCCGCGTACGGGCCCATCGAGGCGCTGTAGGTTGCAGTTGATTACAAAAATCAGATTGTCGAGGTGTTCGCGGGAGGCGAGCGTAATCGCTCCCAAAGCTTCCGGCTCGTCCGTTTCACCATCGCCCAAAAAAGCCCATACTTTCGCGTCCGTGCGCGGTTTGAGGCCGCGATCCTCGAGATAACGGTTAAAGCGAGCCTGATAAATCGCCATGATCGGGCTCAGGCCCATCGAAACGGTGGGGAATTCCCAGAATTCAGGCATCAGCCATGGATGCGGATACGACGATAGCCCTCCGCCGGGTTTGAGTTCGCGGCGGAAATTCTGGAGTTTTTCGGCCGACAGGCGGCCCTCGACGAATGCGCGCGCGTATACGCCCGGCGCAGCGTGGCCCTGGAAATAAACAGTGTCGCCCTCGAACTCGTCGGTACGCGCACGGAAGAAGTGATCGAATCCCATCTCGAACAAAGTTGCCACCGAGCCGTAGGTGGAGATGTGGCCGCCGATATTGTGTTCCTCGCGGTTGGCTCGGACCACCATGGAAAGAGCGTTCCAGCGAACAAGGCTCTTGATCTTTCGTTCGATTTCCTGATCGCCCGGCAGGGCGGCCTGCTGGCTTACGTGGATCGTATTTACGTACGGAGTGTTTGCGGTAAACGGAACTTGCACACCGGAAGCAAGGGCCCTATTGCGGATTTCCTGCAGGATCCTGGACGCCTGCCCAGGCTTGCCCTTCTCTATGACCGCATCGAATGACTCAATCCATTCCCATATCTCTTCGAGTTCATCAATGTCGGTTGGAGGAATTACAGGACGCACGACCATGTTGATCTAAACTCCCCGCGATTGGATTCTCAAATAATCCTCATTATTCTTCACACATATTATATACCCCATTTCCGAGGCGCAGTCCGTCAATGCGCATCAAAAAGAACTATCGCAGCAATAGATAAAGCGGAAGAGTGGAGCTCCGATCAGCGCGCGGGGCCCGGTGGGTCGTTCGTAACGTTGTAGGCTCCGCCATTGCGGAGATAGAGCCGCCCGGCTTCCTCGCGGTTCAATGGCCTTGCCCCGCGCCGCCCAAACACGGCCAGCTGGTTTCCGCTTTCGTCCACCGCGCGGTCGCGATCCACGCCTTTGGAAATTGCCAGAGCCGGCGCATCGGTGCGATAGCTGGCGATGAGCTTGGGAGTCGGCCGTGGGCTGAAGCCGTAGGAATTCGGCGAATCCTCGGGGGACAGCACTTGCAGGACGCGAAGTCCGTTGCGGCCGTCGGCCAGAAAGGCGAACGCGCTGGCGTCCACCATTCCGATCTTCACGTCGCGCAGGTCGTTGATCTTGCCGTCGGCCGAGAAGATCTGATCGAGCTGGGGCTGCTCCGGCCTTTCGACATCCACGATGGCCAAACCTTGTTTGCCGCCGGCAACGTACGCGTACGTGCGCGCGACGTAAACGTTTCGCGCGTCCTCCAATTTCACCAGGGCATTCGGCACCACGCGAGGATGATCGAGCGAGGTAACATCCAGCACCTTCAGGCCGTCCCGGTCCACCACAAATGCGTAGCGGAACTGGATCGAGATTCCCCGCGGATCGTTCAAATCGGGCGCGCCGATTTCCGCAACGACTTTCGGCTGCAGCGGCTTGTCCAGGTCCACGACGACGAGGCCTCGGTCGCAGAGCATATAAGCGTACGTGCCGGCGATCGCGATGCGGCGGGCTCCGTTCAGAATTCCATTCGGGTTGAAGGCCAGCGCGCGCTTCAGAAAATTGTTTCGCGGATCGCCGTCGAGCAGCGTGCTGACGCCAGGAGACTTGCTGTTGGGATTCGAGTCTCCAACGACCACCAGGCCTTCGTATTTGTCGGCAACGTAGAGAAACGCGTACATCGGGTGGATCGCCTGCTCTTCGTTCTCCGGGTTTCGCGCCCGCGCGGGATCAATCGCGAGCGTCGAGGGGCTGGCGACGGCCGTCGCGTATTTCGTATGCGCGTAGAGGCGCTGCCCCAGTGGAGATACGGGGGCGGTGACCTGGCGTTCGGAAAAGCCCTTGTTGTCTATATTGGCGACGTCGTACACACGGAACCCGCCCTTGCCGAGTGCGGCGTAGAGATATTCGCCGCGAAGCTGCACGTCGAGCACGTTTCCAGGGTGATGGTAGGCCTCTTGAAGCTCGCGGCCGCGCGCGACGTGCTGGCGGTAATTGTCCGGGTAGGCGAGCCGCTGAAGGTAGCTGCCGATGATCGCGGGCGGCTCATCGTGCTCCGCGACGGCCACGGCATCGAAACCCTTCGCGCCGTCCGCGACGTAGATATAGCGCCCCATGAAATTCAACAGGTTGGTGCCTTGCAGAAGCACTTGCGCCATCCATGCGTTGTTGTCGTTGCGCTGCGAAATGTGGCAATCGTCGCAGGACTTCGTTTCTTTCGACCGCACCGTATGCGGCACAAATGTGCTGAACGCGGTCCCGGCGAGCCCTTCCGCCGAAACCGTCTGCTGCATGTAATAAAGCCATTCGCGATTCTGGTTTTGCGAGCTGACCACGATAGCGCAGGAAGAGCGCGCTGGCGCCACGCGATGGCCCGTGACCGTGCCGTCAATTGCCAGCATGAAGCCGTCGTCACGCAGCACCTGGAAGTTGTAGGACGTGTAGTTGCGGGTGGTCAGGCCTTCATTGTGGAGCATCGGCATGCGCTGATTCGCGGTCATCGAAAGATGGCAGCCGAAGCAATTAGGCGTCCAGGAAGTGTGGCAGGCGTAGCACGTCATGCGGCTGTTCGCGTGAGCCAGCTGCGATTCATCCGCCGGGAGCGCGCCCCACGTCTTGCCATCGAGCCGGACGGTCTTGGCCCACCTCGATTTTTCGCTGTAGTGAGCGTTACCGGGCGTGATGGTGTCCAGCGTCTGCACCACTTCCCATTCCTGATCGGGCTCGACCATGGAGCGCTGGAAGAGCTTGCCGTCGCGCCATTCGAATCGCCGGCTGTTCCAGGGAGTGCGAAACGCATCGAGGTGCGTGCCACCGGCGGGTGCTGCGGGTCCGGAGGTAATCAGCGTGGCGCGTTTCTCGACCGTGCCGTGGCAATCGGTGCAGTCGAGTTCGATCGCGGCGCGAGGCTCGGCGTACAGCTTTCCATTGCCGTGAACGTCCTGCTGGAAGTGGCAGTCCACGCACTGCATTCCTTTCTCGAGGTGGATGTCCTTCAGGTGAACAGCCTTGTCGAATTTGTTCGGGTCGTCGGCGGAAACGATTTTGCTATCAGCGTCGAGCAGATCGCCCTTTCGATCGCGCTTGTAAACAGCGCGGAAGACCCAGCCGTGGCTATGGAAATCGGCGAACTGACTTTGCTTCAGCTGCGCATTGAATTTCGCGTCGCCCAATTGCTCGAGGAATTTCGGGTCCGACCACAAGCCGCGGGGCGCGGCCCCTTCCGGATTTCGCTGTGCCACTTCATATCGTTCGTCCGCGGTCGGATTCCTCTGCTGCGCGGGATACATGGATTCGCCGTCCGCTTCGTTGTCCCACCAGGTGTAGCCGAAATACGTCGTCTCCATATTCGTGCCCGGGTGGATGTGGCAGACCATGCATTGGCTGGAGGGAATCGAGCGCGTGAACGTGTGCCGAATAGGATGGCCGGATTCGCCCTTTGCAATCGTGGTATCGGCGGACGCGCTCTCGCCGAGATGGCCAAACGACGCATACGGACCGGAATGCTCGGGCGAGCGATCGTTGGCGTAGATTACGTGGCACGCCGTGCAACCGCTGCCGCGATAATCGCCCGGCTGATCGTTCGTGCCCGGAAGCGAGAGCATCGGGTCGAGCAGGCGCGTCTTCTGCAAGCCAAGGAACACCGGATCGGTGCGCAGCAGGGTGCCGAATCCGCGTTCCCCGAGTTGGTCGTCGGGGCGGCCGGATTCTCCCTCGGTGTTGGGATTGCCGATTTCACCTTTTTTTGCGCCGCCGCGCTCGAATACGCGCAGCACATTCCCCGGCTGCGAAATCTCCCAGCGCTCGAGAGGCGTCAATTCGGGCACCACGCCTTTCGTCCGCGTTTCCTCAGGTGATGGCGGCGGGACGGTGTGCATTGCCTGCGGCAGGCCGTCGGCCGAGTAGCTTTCGCCGAAGCGCGCGTTCTTCAGCGGAAACGATCCGTTGTTATAAAGCGCCGCACCCCAGAGCATCCCGCCGTGAGTCATCATGCTGGTGCTCACGTTGCGGACTTCCGCCTGGTGGCACCCCGCTGTGCCGCAAGTTTGCGGGGCGACGCGAAGGTCGCCGGGATTGGCGAAGCGGACGTACTCATAACTCTCGCGCAGCCACGCCGTGTAGGCGCGCTGCGCGTTGGCCGAACCGCGGGCGAAGATGGGATCGCGAGGCTGGGGATGCGCTTTTAACTTCGCCTGTTCGTAGGCCGCGGAATCCTTGGGCGTGCCGGGCGAGATGCCGGCCGTGGCATCGCCGCCGTGGCAGTCCGTGCAGCCCAGGCGCACGGTGCGAGTGGGGTGCATGGTCGGCTCATCAACGCTGACGTGGCAGGTGACGCACCCTGTGCTCTTCGCATCTGCGTCGGCCTGCGTCTGCGTGATCAGGCTGGGCTGCGACGGCTGCGGTGACTGCTGCGCTTGCGGCCGCGCATCCGCCGGCAATCCGTGCTCCAGCGCAAACGATAGGATCACGAGCAGCGCGAGAATGGCGAAGTAGCGCCGCGCCGCGCCCGGGCGACTATCTTTGCCCCGTCGTCTCTCCAGCGCCGTGAATGAATCTCGCTTCAACAATTTCCGGTAGTTCCTCGCGCGCCGCTAAAACTGAAACTTTACGTTGGTAAAGACACTGAACATCATTTTGCCCGTGTAAATATCGCGCAAGCCCTGTCCGGGCACGAGCGCAGCGGCCCCGGCGGTGATCGAAATGTTTTCCGTCAGCGGCGGGCGGTATCGCACGCCGAGGCTGGAGTCCACACCGATCGTATGATGAATGGGAGCCTGGAACAGTAGAAGTTCGAGCGGCTCGGTGTCTTCGAATCGCAGATAGTTGACGTTGACGAAGCCGCGCAGCTTCGGTGTGAGATCGAAATCCGTTCCCAGGTTCGCGAGAAAAATGCCGGGATTGACGAAGTTGGCTTGCCCTTCGTCTTTGTCTGAGCGGAGACTGGGCAGCAAGCTGTCGGGCGACGTCAGGTTCACTCCGGCGCCGGTCAGCCGAATGCCCTCGCGATTCCACAGGCTGAAAATTCCGCCCGCGAATTCGGGGAAGTCTTCGATGGCGTCAAAACCGCGCGCGTGTCCGCTCGCGGGATTCGCGGAACCGGAAGCGTAGAAGGCCGAGCCCTTGAAGCGGATCCAATCCTTATCAACGGAGAGCTCGAGCGCGGCCATTTGCGCGTTGATGGTAACGGGGCGTCCGGCCAACGGATTGAAACTGTCGGTACCAAGTGCCTGATAAAAGGCGTGTGTCAGGTTCACGCGCCCGATGTGCCCATCGCCCGTCCACCCCAGGTACCCGACATGAATGGCGTGTGGCTTGATCTCGTTGTTCGAGATCACCACGCCGATGGGAGACGGGCGCACCAGAAAACCATTGTCATCGTAATGAATGCTGGGGGCGTCGTCGTTGTAGTCCACGCTGAACTGCGCCGTATAGCCCTGGAACAGGAAATCCTGCTTGTAAACATTGGCGATGATCACCTGCTGCTTTCTTCGGGCGAATGTGTTCAGGCCGCTGTTGGTGTTCTTCTCGAGCAAGTTGAAATAGGCCAGATTGTATTGCCAGCGGTTTGAATCGAGGTTGCCGAAGAAACGCACGCCAGGCTGCTCGTCAACGAAAAGAAAGCCCCTGAAATCGGAGTTGAACTCCTGGATGCCCGCGCGCACGGAAACAAAATCGTAATTCGAGCTCAGGTCATGGAGTTTTACCTCTCCAAAGAGTTCCTGGAAGCCGAGATGGGAATCCAGTCGCGTGGTGCCGTCGCGCACGTCAACGTTTACGATCCCGAGCTCTTGCACGTCGAGATAATTCAGGCTGATCACCGGAGTCACTCGAATCCGCCAGTCCACGGGACGAAAGGCTGCGTCGCCATGAAACAGGTCGAAGGAGAAAAGAAACAGCTGATCGAGGAAGAGTTGCTCGCCCTTTCCGAAGAAATCGCTGGTCCCGGGACTCGCCGTGCTGATGCCGCTCGGAACCGGCAGGCGCCGGCCATCTATGAGTGTGTCGCTGAGCGCCGTGAAGTTGAAAAAGGTTTGCTGGCCGAAAATCGGCACATCACCTTTCAATTTGTTCCGGTCAAATGGATCCCACTTGCTTCCCTTTACGTAGGGATGCTCGCCACCGGTTCCGTAGCGATCCCAATCGGGCATGGTGACGCGCCAGCGATTCGGCTCCGCTTGAAAAACCTCGCCGTCAGGCGGAAATGTTGCCGGCGCGGGCGGAGTCTGGCTGGATGACTCCAGGTCCGGACTCTGTTTTGCTCCGGAGTATCCCGGAGCGGAAGTTTCGGTCGCAGTCGTCGGGGCAGTCGTCGCCGGAAGCTGCGGAAGGCTGGACGCAGGCGGCGCAGTCACAGGAAGTGCCACGAGCTTGACGTCATGCACCACAACCTGGCCGGCCGTGACCGTCAGGTCCGCTTCCGTCAATGTTTCGTAACCATTGCCTGCGACATTCAATTCATATTTCCCCGGCGGCAAGTCAATCAAGCGGAACACGCCTTCCGCAGTAGTGGTCGTCTTGCGAACCTCGCCCGTGGCGACGTTTCGGATCGCGACGCTGGCGCCGCCAACCGGCTGGCCGTTCGAATTACGAACCACACCCTCGAGTGCACCCGTCTTTTGAGGCGCTTTTCCGGGAAGCTGTTGTTGCGAAGCAATGCCCGAGGTGAATTTCACGGCGGCGGAAAGCGGCAAAACGGCGAGTAGGAACAGCGGAACGAGTCTGGAAAGGGCGTTGGATGCAGCCAGCATCCTCTGTGTCCTGGAATGCGTCAGCAACTTCCTATTTTGTTGACGTGCTCGGTCTAGCTAACACGGTTGTTTCCGGATGAGCAAGTGTTTTTGATGAATTGCCGCGCGGTTTTGCGTGCGATTGACGACACACAGCGCGCTCACGCCAGTTTTCACGGCGCGATTTGAGCCAGAGCGCATTGAGAACAGCTGCCAGCTATGGTACGAATAAGCTGCGATCGCATGAACCGTCTTAATCATCGCAATTCCGCCGCCACTTTTCTCCGGCCTGTTGGATTCGTCGTCGCGCTTTGCGCCGCTTTAGCCGGATGCGGCGGAGGTGGTGGAGCGACATCAGCGCCGCCGCCGACTCCGCCGCCTGCAACGCCGCCACCCACGCCGCAGGCGCTCACGCAGAGCGACGTGACGGCGGTTGTACAGGCTGCGGCTACGGCGGCGCAGTCCGATACGATGGCAATCGCCGTGGTGGACCGGCTAGGCCGCATCCTCGCGGTCTACGAGGGTCCGTCGGCGCCTGCTCTAGTGCCCGGCAATTTCGGAGCGATGGTGCCGCCGGACGAGCTGGCAGTGTCGCTCGCGCGCACCGGAGCATTCTTCAGCAATGACCAGGCGCCGCTCTCATCGCGCACCGTGCGCTTCATCAGCGGCGTCCATTTTCCGCCGGGCGTCATGAACGCGGCGAATGCCGCGCTCTACGGCATCGAGAATACGAATCGCGGCTGCACGCTTTCGACCAGCCTCGCCACGACCGTTCCTCCGGCTACGACGATTTCAGGAGCGAGTCCCGGTCTTGGCGTTGCCACGGGAAAGGCCGATGTGACGGACAGCGATCCCACGGCCGTAAATCCGGGCGGCGTGCCGATCTTCAAGAATGGCCAGGTCGTTGGAGGAATTGGCGTCACCGGCGTGGCGACGGATATCGCCGAATACGCGGCGTTCACCGCCATGCAAATTAACGTGGACGGTGTCATTTTGGATCTGTCCACTCTGCCTCCACCGGGAGAAGTAGTTATTGACGGCGTCGCGCTGCCGTTCGTGAATCAAACGACGGCGCCGGCCGGCGTCACCCCGGGAACATTCAACGCGAGCCTGTTTACGCTCGGCCCGGTGGCGAGTCCCGGCGACGCCCCCGATGGATACCTGGTGCCGGCCGCGACTGGTCCCGTCGGCGGCCTCACCGCCGCGCAAGTTACCGGGATCATCACCAACGCCGTCGCCACCGCGAACCAGACGCGCGCGCTCATCCGCCTTCCGCTCGGATCGAAGGCGAGAATGTCCATCGCGGTAAGCGATCTGGACGGCACGATCATTGGGCTTTACCGGATGGCCGATGGAACCGTTTTCAGCATTGACGTGGCCGCTACCAAGGCGCGCAACGTGATCTACTTCAGCGGCATGACGCGGCAGCCGGCGGACCTGAACGACGTGCCGCTGGGTACGGCGGTGACCAATCGCACAATCGGTTTCGGGGCTCAGCCATTTTTTCCGCCGGGAATTAATGCTTCATCCGCGGGCCCGTTTTTCAATGTGTTCGTGCAGGACGTGGCCAATCCCTGCACGCAGGGGTATCAGACGCCCGGGCCGTCGTGGCCGGCGGTGAATCAAAGTGGGATCGTGTTCTTTCCGGGATCAGAGCCGCTCTATATTAATGGCGCGCTTGTCGGCGGCCTGGGTGTCAGCGGCGACGGCGTGGATCAGGACGATTACGTGACCGCAGGCGGCGCAGCCGGGTTCGAGGCTGCGGAAGCGATTCGCGCGGACCAGATCGTGATTGATGGCGTCCGCCTGCCTTTTCTGCACTTCCCGCGCAATCCCACGCAGTAAGTTCGCTGTCGTTTCTTCGTAGGGGCACAGTCCGCCGCCGGCGGATGCCCGGCACAAGTCCTTGGCGTGATCTAGTTCTTAAGGCAGGGATGCGCGGCCCAGGTGGTTATGTAACGCCGACCTTCAGGTCGGCATCTTCGTTTTGCTTCTATCCCTGCCGAAGCTTATGGCCGGCGAGATTACCCAAACCATCGTACGCGGCGTATTTGTACATTTCCGAAAGCGTCGGGTAGTTGAATACGAAGTTGATGAAGAGATCCAGCGTCCCTCCCGATTCCAGGACCATCATTCCCAGGTGAATCAGCTCGGTGGCGTTTTCTCCGATAATGTGCACGCCGAGCAGTTGGCGATCATCGCGCCGGAAAAGCAGCTTCAGCAGCCCGGCGGCGTCTCCCGCGATCAGGCCGCGAGCGTTGTTCGCGTAGCGCGCGCGCCCGACTTCGTACTCGATGTGCTTTTCCTTGCAGCTTTCCTCCGATTCGCCGACGGCCGAGATTTCGGGAATCGTATACACGCCCATGGGGAGCATCGAGGCCAGCCGCTTTTTGTACTGGAAGCCGAAGGCGTGGCACACGGCCACGCGCCCCTGCTCCATCGAAGTCGAAGCCAGCGCCGGGAAACCGATCACGTCTCCCGCCGCATAAACCGACGGAACCGCCGTCTGATACGACTCGTTCACTTCCACGTAGCCGCGCTTGTTTATCGCCAGGCCGGCTTTTTCCAGATGCAATTCGTCCACGGCGCCGCGCCTGCCCGCTGCGAATAGGGCCGATTCCATCTCGATCGATTGGCCCGAAGGCATCTGGATGCGAACGCCCTGCTTGGTGCGCTCGATCGGTCCCATGCGCTCGCCCAGAAAAAACTTCACTCCGAGTCCGGCGAGCCGCTCGCGGAGCGCATCGGACAATTCAGCGTCCAGAAAAGGGAGCACGCGGTCGCGCCCGTCCACGAGCGCGGCCTCCACGCCGAGCGCGGTAAATATCGAAGCGTACTCGCATCCAATCACGCCGCCGCCCACCACGACGAGGCTTCGCGGGATGCGGCCCATCTTCAGTATGGAGTCGGAATCGAATATGACCTCGTCGTCAAATGGTATCTCCGCGGGCCGGTGGGGCCGCGAACCCGTTGCGATCAGGATCGCCTTGCCGCGCAGTTGAATGATTTCATTTCGCGATGTCTTCACGGCGACGGTGTGCGCGTCCTCGAACGACGCAACTCCTTGAATCAGGTCGATGCCGTGCGCGGCCAGGTTTGCGCGGATTTTTTCGCGCTCCATCTCGACGAGGACGTCCTTGCGGTGCGTGAAACTCTTGACTGTCAGGCCTTCGCGAAGCGAATAGTCAATGCCGTAAAGTCCGCGCTGCTTTAGGCCCGAAAAATAGAGCGCGGATTCGCGGAGAATCTTGCTGGGAAGCGTGCCCGTATTGATGCATGCGCCGCCGAGGTCTGAACCGGATTCGACCACGGCCACGCGCTTGCCGAAATAGGCGGCCTGCGCCGCTCCCTTTTCGCCGGCCGGGCCGGAGCCGATCACCACCAGATCAAATTGCCGCACGCGTCACCTCAGGAGGGCGTTTACCTGCTGCATCTGACGCGCGAATCGCGCCGGATCGTAAGCCGATGGATTTTCGAGCTGCTGGAATAGAGCACTGATCGCGGCGCGAAGCTCGGCGGAATTCTGCAACTTCGCATCGCGGTCGTATGCGACGAAAAGAGACTGGATCGCCATGGCTGCCTGCGCCGCGGATTGCTCGCCCTGGCCGGAAATGTCTTCCGCGTCCGCCGAAATTTTCTGCAGCAGCCGCAATGTGGACGCCGGATCGTAAGCCGCGGCGTTGATCTTCGCCACCAGCGCGTCGGCCAGCTGCGCGGAATTTGTCGCGGCACTCGCCACAGCGTCGCGGTCGGGATTCAACTGGCTCATCAGCTTCGTGAGCTGCGAAATCTGGTTGTCTAGCTGTCCCGCGTCTTCTCCATCCAGCTGATGAACCACGTCTCGGAACACGGCGTAGCGGGAAGCATTCCACGGAGGGTCGCCGGGGCGCCGGTCGCCATAGCCGCGCGCCTGCCGCCAGCTCTGTTCCGGAGGAGTCAGGCTGTGGTGGCACGCGTAGCACTGCATTTCGGAATATTCCGGCCAGGTTTTCTCCTTCGAGCGCGATGCCAGCCGGAGCATGGATTCGCGCAGTTGGACCGCCTGGCCTGTCGTGAGCTCTCGAACGTCATACCAGGGATCGCTCTGCCCGGCTGCACCCGGTTCGCCGGGTTCTTTCCAGTGCCGCGGCATCACCGCGGAGAACGAATCCAGCTCAAAGAAGAGATCGGGATGGCCGGCGGCGATCATTTCGTGATCCACGTATTTCTCATCGCTGCCGAGATGGCAACTCAGGCATTTCTCCGTGCGTTTAGTCAGACTGCGCTCATCTACCATGCCAAGCTCGACGGACTTTTGATGCGTCCAATCGCGTTCCGTGTGCGGGCCCAGCCAACCGGACGCAGGGCCGTGGCAACTTTCGCAGCTCACGCCCTCGCTCACGTCAAATGTGCGCGAACGCTCAGCCGGGGGAGGATTCAGAGCGTGGCACGTCAGGCATCGGGGCGCCGTCTCGGCCTTACCCAGGCCCAGGATGCCCGCCATCCGTTCGCCAATGTTTCCGGTCAGAGCTTTGTAGGATTGCGCGTGCTTGTCCTTGACGATCCATGTGCTGTACTCATTTTGCAGAACGTCGTTTTCCGTGCGCGGCGTAATACTTCCGTGGCAACTGGTTGAAGCGCATGATCCCGGCCCGGTGTATTTGCCCGCGCCATCGTAGGCGGAGGTGCGGGTTTGCGCTGAACTCGTGAATGGAAAAAAGGCGACTAGCAGAAATGCCGCAGCCGGCAGCAGAAACAGGCGGAGGGACTTGGTGGCGAGCTTCGTGTTCATTTCCTGTTTGGCAGGAGTACTCTACCGCAAAACCGGAAGCGTAAAGGCGCGAACTCGGCGCTTTTGGTACTAACCGTAACTGCCGGGGCGGCCGCGATTTTCACTTCCGGAGCGCGCGGTGGACTTGCCGAATCGGATTTGCTATATCCTCATGGGTCACCGAGATTCATCACCGAGATTGATTCCGCCACAGGAATGAACGACCCTCTGTGTGGGAGAGTCACGTTGATCTTCGACGGGTTGCGGGAGATCCAACACCGGTTCGGTTACCTGCCTGCCGAAGAATTGAAGGATTTGGCGAAACAGATTGACGTTCCCCTGTATCGTCTGCACGGAGTCGCCAGTTTTTATCCGCACTTTCGCCTAACGCCGCCACCGAAAGCGGACGTCTGCGTCTGCCAGGATATGTCGTGCCATCTGCGCGGCGCCGACGGCCTTCGCGCGCGCCTGGAAGAGCGCCTTCAGAATCTTGCCGGCGCGGACGTCACCATCCGCGGCATTTCCTGCCTCGGCCGCTGCGACCAGGCGCCCGCCGTCGCCGTCAACGACCGCATCTACACGCGCCTCAGCGAATCGCAGATCGAGGAAATGATTCGCGACGTCGTCACGCAGGGTTCGCAGCCTGAGCCCGCTGCCTCGCGCCGCGGAATCCCCTGCGCGTCCGATCCATATTCCGCGCCGGATGAGCGTTACGCTGTCGTTCGCCGCCTCGCGCAATCGCGCGATTGGAATTCCGCTTTCGAGCTATTGAAGGCGTCCGGACTTCGCGGCCTCGGCGGCGCCGGCTTTCCCACCGAATCGAAATGGCAGCTCGTCCGCCAGCAGCCGGGCTCAGAAAAATATATCGTCTGCAACGCGGACGAGAGCGAGCCGGGCACGATCAAGGACCGCTTCATACTCACCAACATCCCCCACCTCGTCATCGAAGGCATGATTCTCGCCGGCCTTCTGACCGGCGCGAAAAAAGGCATCCTTTACATCCGCCACGAATACGACGAGCAGGAAAAAATCCTCCACGACGAAATCCTGCGCTGCAAGCGCGAACGCCTCATCGGCCCGAGCGTCCTCGGCACCGAGCTGGAATTCGAATTGGAGCTGTTCGTCAGTCCCGGCGGTTACATCTGCGGCGAAGAGAGCGCCCTGCTCGAAGCCATCGAAGGCAAGCGCGCCGAGCCGCGCAACAAACCTCCGTTTCCCGTGCAGCAGGGCCTCTGGAACAAGCCGACCGTCATAAACAACGTCGAGACTTTCGCCAACGTCCCGCCGATACTCGTGCGCGGCGTCGAATGGTACAAATCGCAGGGCGTCGGCGGCTGCGCCGGACTTAAATTCGTCGGCATCAGTGGGGACGTTGCCAAGCCCGGCGTCTATGAAGTTCCCATGGGCACCACGCTCTCTGATTTGATCTTCAAACACGGCGGCGGCATCCCCGGCGGGAAAAAACTGAAAGGCTTTGCGCCCTCGGGTCCGTCTTCCGGCTACTTGCCCGCATCGCTGGCGGATGTGCGTCTCGATTTCAAGGCGCTCGCCGACGCCGGCTCGATGCTCGGCTCGGGCGCTGTCGTCGTATGCGACGAAAACACCTGCATGCTGGACATGGCATTGAATGCGACAAAGTTCTTCCGCAACGAATCGTGCGGGAAATGCGTTCCGTGCCGGGTCGGATCGCAGAAAATGGTTGATTTGCTCACCGGATGGACCCAGGGCCAGGGCTCCGCCTCCGATCTGGCGCTGATTGACGAGCTTTCCGAGGCGCTGCGACTGACGTCCATCTGCGGCCTCGGTCAGGTGGTGCCTGCGCCCATCGCTTCCGTCTTGAAACATTTCCGGGACGAAGTGGACGCGCACGTTTCGCGCCGTGAATGCCCTTCCGGAATTTGCTTTTCAGGCGCGTCTGCCGCCGCGCCCTCCGTGGTAGATGGTCACGCAACTTCGAGGCATGCATGAGCGCGGCCGGGCTCATCGAACTGACGATTGACGGGAAGAAAGTCGCCGTGCCGGCGGGAACGACCGTGTTCGACGCCGCGCGAATGAACGACATCGCCATTCCCACGCTGTGCCATCAGCAGAACGAAACGCCCGTGGGCGTCTGCCGCCTATGCGTGGTGGACGTTGGCGCGCGGGTGTTTACGGCGTCGTGCGTGCGTCCGGCTGAGCCCGGCATGGTCGTAAACACGGCATCGGAGAAAGTGCTGCGCGCGCGGCGCACGCTCGTCGAGATGTTGATGTCCGACCACCCCTCGCCGTGCGCTCGGCAGCAGCATTCCGGAGATTGCGAACTCGAAACCCTGGCGCGACAGGAAAATGTGCAGCATCCGCGATTCGCGCGACGCACCACCGGCCGCGCGAAGGACGATTCCTCGATGAGCATCGCGGTGGATTTCGATGCGTGCATCCTGTGCGATCGCTGCATTCGCGGATGCAGCGAGATTCGCGAGAACTTCGTGCTGGGCCGCATGGGAAAGGGCACGAATGCGGGAATCGCCTTCGATGACAACGAACCCATGGGCGAATCGTCCTGCGTTTCCTGCGGGGAATGCATGGTTTCCTGCCCCACGGGAGCGCTCACCAACAAGGGCGTGACGCGAACCGCGCTGGGCGCGGGCCCTGCATTCGAATCCGTTTCGCCGGAAGAGCTGCAGCATCTTCCTGTTTTCAAGGGCGTCTCCGGAACTTTTCTGAGCTTGAACCGCGGCGCCGTGGTGAAGCGGCATTTCAAAGCCGGGGAAACGATTTGCCGCGAGGGCGAATACGGATCCACTGCGTTCTACCTGCTGGAAGGCAAAGCGCAGGTTTCCATCTCGACGCCCATGGCGCACGTGAAAACGCAGGGCGGAATCAAGAAATTCATCGGCAAGCTCTCGAGCAAATTGGCGCAGCGTCAGCAGGACCGGCGCGAAGAAGAGGCCGACCAGCGCTGGATCCCCATTGATGCTCCCATGGATTTGAGCTACGACAATCCCGTGGCGGAGCTGGGGCCGGGAGACCTGTTTGGCGAGATGACCTGCATGAGCCTCTATCCGCGCTCGGCCACCGTCCGCGCGGAAACCGATTGCACGATGCTGGAGATGCTGCGCAACGTGCTCGACATCATGCAGCGCAATAAGAATTTCCGCGCCCAGCTCGACAAATCGTACCGCCAGCGCGCTCTCGATAGCCACCTGCGCTCCGTCCCGGTGTTCGCCGAGTTGACGGACGAATTCATCAGCAGCCTGCGCGAGAGCGTGGAACTTGTGCGCTACTCGCCCGGCCAGGTGATTTGCCGGCAGGGCGACCCCGCGGACAGCTTTTATCTGGTCCGCATCGGTTTCGTAAAAGTGTCGCAAGCGCATCCCGGCGGAGACATGGTGCTGGCCTATCTTTCGCGCGGCGATTATTTCGGAGAAACCGGATTGCTCGCCGGTGATATTCGCACGGCCACCTGCACGGCGCTCGACCACGTGGAGCTCGTTCGCATCGGCGCCGCGGACTTCAATCGCATGATGGGCGAATTCCCCGTTGTGCGGCGGAAGCTCGAGACCGTGGAACAGGACCGCGCGCAGATGAATCGCGAGCGGCTTTCCGTGGTGCAAAGCGTGCCGCTCGACAATTTTCTCGCGCAGGGCTTAATGGAAGCGCAAAGCCTTCTGCTGCTCGATCTGAACAGTTGCACGCGCTGCGACGCATGCGTGCGCGCCTGCGCCGATTCGCATGACGGCATCACGCGGCTGGTCCGCGAGGGGCTGAGGTTCGACCACTATCTGGTTGCGACTTCCTGCCGTCAATGCCTCGACCCGCTGTGCATGGTCGGCTGCCCGGTGGGCTCGATCCGCAGGCGCAACTCGCTGGAAGTGATCATCGAGGATTGGTGCATCGGCTGCGGGCTATGCGCCGAAAATTGCCCGTACGGCAATATCAATCTGCATCCGTTCAACGTGATGGCGGATGACCCGGCGCAGCCCGGACGAAAGGTTGCGATGGTCAAGCAGAAAGCCACATCGTGCGATTTGTGCACCGACCACGCTGAGCCGAGTTGCGTGTACGCGTGCCCGCACGATGCGGCCCACCGCGTTGATCCCCGCAAGTTCTTTGCGGGTTTGCTGGGGCAGGAGCCGGGCATGACGCAGAAGCCTTAGTAAAGGAACGTTTCGTCCGATAATTCCGGAAACGTGCGCATAGACCACACACACAGAAAATGGCTGGCGGCCTCGCTCATTATTTTGGGGGTAGCGACGGCCGTTTACATCCCGTACGCCCTGCATGCGCCGTCGGGTCCCAGCGGCGGCAGCGCCATCGGGCTCACGTTTGGAATCGTCGGCTCCGTTTTCATGGTTTTTGCGGGGCTGCTGGCCGGGCGCAAGAAATTTCCGGTCTGGCGGCTCGGCCGCGCGCAGACCTGGATGCGCGGCCATCTGTGGCTCGGGCTCTTGAGCCTGCCGATCATTTTTTTTCACGCCGGGTTTCGGGTCGGCGGCCCGCTCACAAGCGTATTGATGGTCCTGCTCATCATTGTGGTCGCGAGCGGAATTTTTGGCGCGCTGCTGCAGCACTACCTGCCCGCTGTGATGACCGTTCAAGTCCCATCGGAAACCATCTTCGAGCAGATTGACCATGTCCGCGCTCAGTTCGTCGCGGATGCGGACGGCGTGGTCGCCGGCGCGGAATCAACTGCGTCAGGCGAAGAAGGATCCGCGCCGCTGGCCAGTTTTTATCAGCGCGAGATGCGCCCTTTCCTGCAAAGCCATGGCGCGCGGCACCAGTTGCTCTCGAATCCCGAGCGAGCGCACAGCACGTTCGAGGGGCTCCGCATGCTGCTGCCCGCTGAAGTGCAGGAAGCCACCAGGCGGCTCGAGCAGATCTGCGAGGAGGAGCGCCAGCTGCGGCGTCAATCGCTTTTGCACCACTGGCTGCATGGCTGGTTGATGTTGCACATCCCGTTGTCGTTTGCGTTGCTGTTGCTTGGTTGCGTGCACGCGATCGTGGCGTTGCGTTACTGAGGCGAAGAAGCCAAGAAACAGAGAAGCGAGGATTCGTGCCGGACGGAGAACGGGCAACAAAAAAACGAGCCCAGCGCATTGACATGAATTATTTCAAGCGCCCGCATGCGTTTCGGCGCTGGCGTTTCTGGCTCTCGCGGTCCGTGCCGCTTCTGGCTGTGCTGTGGCTCGTCTGGCATGGGGTCACCGGCAACCAGCGAGTGTACAGCGGCGGACAGGTGTCGCCCGCCCACGCCGTCCTCGCCACGAAATGCGACGCCTGCCATTTTGAGATGGCCGGGTTTTTCAGCGCGAAGGCCAGCGACCGAGCCTGCCTCGCGTGCCACGATGGCCCCATTCACCACGCCAACCAGACGTTTACGCCAAAATGCTCGTCGTGCCACGAAGAGCATCGAGGACATGCGCGGCTCGCCGCCACTTCCGACGCCGCGTGCACGCAGTGCCATGCGGACCTGCGGACCACCGGCGACGCGACGAAGTTCGTGCGCGACATCGAAAATTTTGGCTCGGGCCATCCCGAATTTGCGGCGGTCCGCCCCGGCAGCATTGATCCCGGCACGATCAAGCTGAATCATGCCGTGCACATGAAGCGGAATCTCGCGGGCCCGAACGGCCCGGTGCAGCTCGATTGCGACGATTGCCATCGCCCGCCGACTTCCACGGACGCGTGGCGGTTCGGCGCCGCGCCAGCCGCTGCGATTCCCGCCTCGGAGAAATCCGGACCTACACCACAAAAGTCCGATCGGGCGGCGATGGTTCTGGCGCGCGCGTATATGGCGCCCACGACGTACGCTAAGAACTGCATCGCTTGCCACGGTCTGCAATTCGACAAGCGCTTCAAGGAAAGCGTTCCGCACGACACGCCGGAAGTGATTCACGCTTTTCTCACGCAGAAATTTCAACAGTACATCGCCGCGCATCCGGCCGAAGTGCGCGTCACCACTCCCGTTCCCGGTTTGCCGCAGAAGCCGCAGCCAGCAGCGGTGCGCGTCCTCACGCCGCAACAGTGGGCCACGGAACGCGTGGCGGATTCCGAGCAGTTGCTTTACGGCAAGACGTGCAAGCAATGCCACGCGCTGAGCTTGTCCGCCGGCGCCGCGCTCCCGGCAGTCGCGAAATCAAACATCACCCCGCGCTGGCTGCCCCACGCCAATTTCAACCACGACCGGCACCAGATGGTGAAATGCACGGAATGCCACGCCGCGCTCACGAGCCATGAGACCGCCGACATCCTGCTGCCGGGCATCGCCACTTGCGAAAAGTGCCACCACGCCGGGAATGATGCCGCCGAATCCCGCTGCTTTGAGTGCCACACGTACCACGATTGGACCAAAGCGAAAGAAGTGAAAGGGAAGCTCACGCTTTCGAGTCTGCTTCCGGGAAACTGACGAGCGCGCGGTTTACTATTTCGATTTCATTACGTAGACGCCATCCCAATCCGTTTCCGGCGCGGTTTCCATGTACTCCAGCGCGCGCTGCAGGAAAACTTGCGTGGGGCCGTCTTCCGGGAAGGCGCCGAGCAACTGGCCAAATTGCGCCGAGGCCTCGCGCCAGTTCTGGCTTCGATAAGCGGCCATGGCGCTGTCGAATCGAGTGAGCAGCGATTCGTATTTCCATTTCTCCGCTGCCACGTCGAGCAGCTCGTAGATATTCACCGGGTGGTTTTTGCCCTTCACTTTGATTTTGTCCAGCTCGCGGCAAACGAAGTGGTTTCCGACCTGCTGATAGGTTCCTTCGCCGATTACGATTTGAATCTGATATTGCTTTGTGATTCCTTCCAGGCGCGAAGCAAGATTCACGTTGTCGCCCATGACGGTCCATGCCAGCCGCTTTTCCGAGCCCATGTTCCCTACGTTCACCGGGCCGGTATTCAGGCCGATTCCGATGGCGAGGGGCGCCCGGTCTTCCTGCTTCCATTTGGCGTTGAGCTTTGAGAGCGTGCGCGACATTTCCAGCGCGCAGTAACAACCACGAAACGCGTGGTCCGTCTGCGGGTAGGGCGAGCCCCAGAACGCCATGATCGCGTCGCCGATGTATTTGTCGAGCGTGCCGTAGCTCGCGAAAACAACGTCGGTCATGGCCCCCAGGTATTCGTTCAGAAGGCGCACGAGTTCGTCCGGCGTCAACCCTTCGGAAATGGTGGTGAAGCCCCGGATGTCGCTGAACATCACGGTCAGATCCTTCATCTCTCCGCCGGGATGAATGTATTTCTGCGGATCCTTTTCGATCAGGGCGATCACGCCCGGAGACAGATATTGCGCGAAGCTCTTGCGAATCTTTCGCTTTTCGCGCTCCTCGAAGATCATGCGATAGCTGGTGATCGCCGCGTAGTTGGCCACCAGAGTGCCCGCCGGAATCACAAAACTGAGCCAGCGCCCGTGCTGCGCGAAGCTGAAATAGACGAACCACGCGAAGCCCGCCAGCGCCAGCAACAGCGAAATCGTGGAATAGAGCGGCGGGACGCGGCTGAACAAGATTCCAAAAGCGATCCCGAAAAGCAGAATGAATCCCAGATCAATTATTTCTTCGTCGAATCCCCGCGTGAGGAAGCTGCGGCCCTTCTCGCCGCTGTGCAGCACATCGTCAATGATATTGGCGTGCACCTCCACTCCCATATAGGGTTCGCCGCCCTGATAGGGCGTGTTGCGGATGTCGCCGATCGCCAGGGCCGTCGCGCCCACGAGCACGATTTTGTCCTTGAATGTGCCAGGCGGGACCGTGCCGCTCATCACGTCCCACATGGAATAGTGCGCGTAGGTGCCGTAGGGGCCGGTGTAATTGATCAGCGCGCTGCCGTCGCGCGATTGCCGAAGCACGTGACGCCCGAATTGAATCCGCTCGAGGCCGTCCTGCGCAATATAGGCCGCAATATCCTGGTCGGGAATGTTTTCGTACTCGCGAACGATCTGCATGGCCAGCGACGGGAAGAAATCCTGATCGCGATAGCGCTTGATCAGCAGCGCGTGGCGCAAGGTGCCGTCGGGATCGGGATTGATATCAATAAATCCGAACGATGCCGCCGCCTCGGCGAGTTCCTTGATATTGGCTTCCGCGCCCGCAGCCACGCGGCCGCCGTTATCCACCCACGCCTTGCTCAAGTCGAAATCGCGGCCGTCTTTGGATTTCACCTTGAACACCTGGGGAAAGTTCTTGGCCCAGACGATGTTGAAATAGTCTTCTTCCAGCTTCGGATCGGCGTTCTTGGCGGCTTCCGGATCGAGGAACAGGTGCCCCAGCACCACGTTGCCGGCTCGCTTCATGGAGTCCGCAAAGAGCGCATCTTCGTCGCTCCCCGTCTCGAGATCTTTGATTTTCCTGATGACGGCGGGAGATGCGGAACTGCCCAGCTCGCTTTGCAGGCGTTCCAGCGCCGGCGCGGCAGAGTTGCTCTCCGGTGTCGGAAACGTGGCGTCAAACGCGATCACCCGGGCGCCGCCGGCGCTTAGCCGGTCAACCAGCAGCGCGTAAGTCTTCCGCGGCAGCGGAAAGGAGCCAATTTCCTGAAGCGTCCTTTCGTCGATTCCGACGATCACGATGCGATCGTCGTGCGCGCGCTGGCCGCGCATGACAAATCGCATGTCGAGAGAACGCTGCTCGATATTCTGGAGGAACGCAAAGCCCGCGCGAGTGTCGGCGCGATATCCGGAGTAGGCGAACACGCCCAGCCCGGCAAGAGTGACCACTATGGCGAGTGCGAGGTCAACCTGGGGAACGGAGAAGACGCGGAGCCACGCCAACCAACGTGACGAGGGCTTGTCCTTCGAGCTCATAGGTATTGCGATTGCGGCTCAATACCTATGA
>Ga0224550_1000051_pt1 | contig 24278 bp, 25 predicted proteins | sample 714P31014metaG_FD_179905 | JGI IMG/M metagenome (GOLD analysis project Ga0224550, IMG submission 179905) | Peat soil microbial communities from Stordalen Mire, Sweden - 717 P3 10-14 | ecosystem: Environmental > Terrestrial > Soil > Wetlands > Peat | place: Sweden: Norrbotten County, Stordalen...
CTCATAAACAGGATTCGGGTCCTGTCGGCTGAATTTCAGGCGCTCGTTAACTCGCCTCAGAAGCCCGAGAAATCGAAATGAAAAAGAAGCTACGGCTTGGAATCGTCGTTGTCGCCGTGGGCGCTTGAGTTGGTCTCTGCTTTTACCGGGGCCGACCTCAGGAGCAGATTGTCGGATAGTTCTAATACACCTTCAGCCCAGTCGGAGACAAAGTGACCCCATCGCAATAGATTTGGACTCGCGGGGAGCCACACTTTGTACATGGTGACGCCATCCATCTCGTATATCTGCCTGACCAAGCCGTGTTCTTTTGTGTTCCGGTTGTAAACGCAGTCCTCCACACGGAACTGACAGTTCGCTGCCGCAGGTGTTCCGGGAGTTTTCCGAACGGGCGCGGCCGTGCGAGACGCGGCCATTTCCTCTGCGACGCCGCCAAATGCCACGTCATCCAGGTTGTTCCTGTGGCTCTCATCCGCCATTTGGTCATAGTAAAACCAAGGTGGAAACAACGCTGTTCAATCCTGCTCACATGTCGTGGCTGTGGAACGGGGACCGGGTAGCCCCTGGTTAACCGGTCAGGCCGAGTGCCCGGTATGAAGTTCACTGCCGTTAGCAAGTTGGGGCAATCTCCCCTAAGTCAGCTCCGTTCCAAATTTACTCTGTTTAGTGTATCGACGACCCAAGCGGGCGCACCGTAGCATCGGTTGCTGCGCCGGAGGATCAGGCGTCCGGCTCATGGCATGCGTTCGATGCCTGGGCGCCGGGTTGCAATTAAAACCCTGGAGTGTGCACAACGGGACAGACCCTTATCTTGCCGCCGCTTAACATGGGCCTTCGGAATCCATGCGCTTCCAAACTCTCGGGAGGTAATTAGTATGAAGATCGTAAAGACAATTCTCGCAGTACTGGCACTGGCACTGCTCGGCGCTACGTTCGCTCCCGGCGCTCGGGCTGATGAATGGAGCAAGAAGACCGTTATGACGTTCGATCAACCGATCGAGATCCCCGGCCAGATTCTACCCGCCGGCACTTACACGTTTGCGCTGGTCGAGTCGCATTCCGACCGGAACATCGTGCGCATTTTCAAGGCGGACGGAACGACGGTGGTCGCCACAATCCTGGCGATTAACAATTATCGGCTTCACTCAACCGACAACACATCGGTCAAGTTCGCCGAGCGGTCGGGCGATAACCCGGAAGCTCTTAAGGCCTGGTTTTACCCTGGCGACAACTTCGGTCAGGAGTTCGTGTATCCGAGGCAGCGGGCGGCTCAACTAGCCATTGCAGAAAAGGAACCCGTACCCGCGACGGACACCACTGATCTGAATACTGCTTCAATCGTCGCGATCACCCCAGAGCAACAGGACGAGCCAATTGCCCAGGCTGTGCAGGCCAATCCGGAAGTAGCACCGACACCGGCTCCCGCTCCGGCTGCGGCTGCGGTCGCCGCTCCTGTCGCACAGGACACAACTCCCGTGACCGTGGCACAGAACGAACAATTGCCGAAGACGGGCAGCCCGATTCCTTTGATCGCGCTGCTGGGCCTCGGATCCATCGGCGTCGCGTTCACACTGAAGCGATTCGCCAGGTAACATTCATAACGCAACGAAACTCCGGTGCGCCGCGGGCTGATACATTATGCTCAACCCGCGGCGCAAGGAGACTTGCCAGTGACTTCGAACATCCGATCGCATCGGTTCGGTCTCATTCGTGGATGCTATCGCCTCACTTCCCTTCTGCTCGTCTGCGGCTTCGCGGCGTATTCGCAGTCACCGGCGCCGGGTGCTGTTGCTTCAGGCCAATCCGCGATTTCGGTGAAGACGGAACTGGTCGTGCTGCCCGTTCGAGTGACCGACTCGCACGACGATTTCGTTGCCGGGCTTAATCTGGAAAACTTCCAAGTGTACGAGGACGGACGACTGCAAAAAATCGCCCTGTTTCAGCGCGGCGACACGCCGGTGACCGTGGGCCTGGTGGTTGACCACAGCCGCAGCATGGGCCCCGAGCTCACGGAAGTGGCCGCAGCGGTTTCGTCCTTTGCTCAATCCAGCAATCCTCAAGACGAGATGTTCGTCGTGGATTTCAACGATCAAGTCTGGTTCCAACTGCTCGATGGAAAACCTTTCTCGAACGACCCCGCGGAACTTGAGAAAGCCGTCTCGGCCGTTACCGCAAGGGGACGAACCTCGCTTTACGACGCGGTGGCGGAGGGACTCAACCATTTGCGGCTTGGCCATTGGGACAAAAAAGCGCTGATTATCGTCAGCGACGGCGGCGACAACGCCAGCCAGCACACCTATTCGCAGATCCTCGCCCTGGCCCAGCGATCGCAGACCTTAATTTACTCGATCGGTTTGCTCGGCGCGCTCGACGAGGACGAGAACCCGAACGCTCTCAAACGGCTCTGCAAGAATACGGGCGGGATCGCTTATTTTCCCGGCTCCGAGGTGCACGTGAAGGATATTTCGACCCAGATCGCCCGCGATCTGCGCGAACAATACACACTCGGATTTACGCCGGAGCAGACCAACAACTCCCGTTCCTTTCGAAAAATCGAAGTGAAGGTTGCCGCTGCCGGCCGAGGCAAACTTCACGCGCGATCGCGGCCCGGCTATTTCGGCGGGCAGGAGAATCCGCCGGCCGCGGCGGCCGGAAAGAGCGCGTCATGAATCTCGGTGGCTACGCGCTGAAAAAAGACCGGCGAATGAGCGCGCTCACCCTTCGTGGAGCGTGCTTTTTTTTCCTGGCGGCGGGAATTCTGGCGCTCGGTTACGCGGGCTACGTCGTCGCGGACGCACATGCGTATCAGGCGGTTGAGAAATCGAAATTTGAAAACGTGAGCCGGAGTCAGGTGTTGCAACCCGTGACCGAGGGCGGCGTGATTGGCGAGATGGATGTCCCCCGCCTGGGGATCCAGACCATGGTCGTACAAGGCGATTCGGCCAAGATTTTGCGGCGCGCCGTGGGCCACATGCCTGAGACGCCTTTGCCCTGGGAATCCGGCAATGCGGCTCTCGCCGGCCATCGCGACAGTTTCTTTCGCCCACTGCGAAATATCCGGGCAGGTGACGCGATCACGTTCAAGACGGTCAATGGCGATTTTCAGTACGAAGTGGAATACACCGAGGTGGTTCCCGCGAGCGACGTGGAGGTGCTAGACGCATCGAGCGGGCGCACGTTGACGCTGATCACATGCTTCCCGTTTTATTACGTCGGCTCGGCGCCCAATCGGTTTGTCGTTCGCGCTCGGGAAGTTGGATCGCCAGCGCGGTTCGCCGAACATCCTGACGCGGCTAGCTTCTAGAAGCTCCGGCACGTTGGCTGACGGTTGCAGCACGGCGAGTCGCCGCACTCCACAAGGCATCGCAACCTGCCGCTTTTCCGCCATCCAGCAGGAGCTTCGTAGCGGCCCCCACTGCCGAATCGAATCACCAGGTGTCCATAAGTGAACAGACACCCGCCTGCGCGCCCACTAAGATGCGGCTCTGTGGGTGCTGTAAAAGACCCAAAGGAGTTAGAAAATTCATGCCTTTACTTCAAATCGTAATGGTTTTGGTTGTAGTGGGGGTCTTGCTTTGGCTGGTCAATCGTTTCATACCAATGCAGGGAACGATCAAATCAATCCTGAACGCGGTGGTGGTGATTTGCGTGGTCCTGTGGCTTCTGAACATTTTTGGACTCTTTAGTTCGTTCTCCCGGATCCACATCGGGGCGTAGCATTTCACGCTAAACGCAGAACAGAAGGAGCAAACGATGCTTGGAACAATATTGGTAGTGATTTTGATTCTCGCGCTCGTGGGTGCGCTGCCACGATGGTCCCATAGCAGGAACTGGGGCTATTACCCGACCGGCGGCGTAGGGCTCGTGCTCCTCATCATCGTCATCCTGCTGGTTCTCGGCCGCCTCTAAGTTATCTCCGTGCCGCCCATGCGCGGCACGGAGTTCCTTGTCCCTTCAAAGACCAGGTTCGCCAAACTGTCGAACACTTCGCCGGGTTTTACAACTTCAGCGGCTGCGTGATATAAGAGGCGAATAGCGAAGCTTTCCAGGGATGCGCGTGTCACATGATGATGGACGCAATCGCATTTCGCCGATCCCGTAGTTTGATTTGCACTTTTGTCGCATCTCTCGTGGCCGTACTCAGCTTCGGCCAGACCAGCCCCGCACAGACTCTTATCGTCGCAGGTGCGCGCACGATGCCGCCAACGATCGTCGTCGGCTTCGTCGGCGGGTTCATCAAGCACGATAATCTGATCCACAGCGAGGTGCAGCTGGCGGCGCGGCTGCGCGAGGCATACCCGCTGGGTGTGGACGTGGAAACCTTTGAGAATCACGGCGGGGAGATTGCGCTGAAGAAAGTTCTGGGCCTGCTGGACACGAACCACGACGGGACGCTGGCTCCGCAGGAGAAACAGGATGCCCGCATCATCATTTACGGGCATAGCTGGGGCGCATCGGAAGGCATCGCGCTGGCGCGGGAGCTGCAAACGAATGGCATTCCCGTGCTGCTCACCATTCAAGTGGACAGCGTTTCCAAGATGCACCAAAACGACGCGGTGATCCCCGCGAACGTCGCGCGGGCCGCCAATTTCTATCAGCCGGACGGACTGATCCACGGCCAACCCAGCATTCGCGCCGCCGATCCGACGCGCACGAATATCATCGGAAATTTCCGGTTCGACTATAAAGCGAGCGCTTATAACTGCGCCGGGTATCCGTGGTTCGACCGGCTCTTCATGAAATCTCACATCCAGATTGAATGCGATGCAAATGTATGGAAGCAAGCGGAGTCGCTGATACGTTCGGCGCTGCCTTCATCAATCAGAAGCGGAACGCAAGAATGATGCTCTCCGCGCGCGGCCGATCAATCGTGCAGGACGACACTGAGAAGAGAATCGTTTACGTGCAGCCCGCCGTTATATTTGATAAATCCCAGCCTCTTGAATTTGTTCATGAAAAAATTGACGCGTGACCGCGTGGTGCCGATCATTTCCGCCAGCGTCTCCTGCGATACTTTGGGGACGTCCCACTGAGGCTTTTCTTCCTTGCCGTAGCGGGCGAGCAATAAGAGAGTTCGCGCCAGGCGTTTCTCGCTGGAATTAAAGAGCTGATCTATCAAATCCTCTTCAATCCGGATGTTGCGCTCCAGCATATAGGCGATGAAGCGATCCGAAAGCGTGTGTTCCGCGTGGAGTACGCGGATCATTTCCTTCAAGCCGATCACGAGCAGCGTGGCAGACGACGCCGCGGTAGCCGTTGCGATGCGCAGCGGCTGTCCCGCCAAACCGCCTTCGCCGACGAAGTCACCGGGTTTCAATATCGCGACGACGGCCTCCTTGCCGGTCTGCGACACGACGGAGAGCCTCACCTCGCCTTTTTGGATGTACATCACATCCTTGCAGAGATCTCCCTGCGAGAATATGGTGTCCTTCGGTTTGTACTCGACGATTGTCCTAGCGAGGCCTGCGGAATCGAGGAAGGCCTGAGCATCGAATGTGCCGATCCTCCCGTTCTTCGTCCTTTTCTTTGTCTTCATAGTGTTAGAACCCCTAGTTCTCGAATCTTGCCTCATATTATACATCTCTTCCTACGAAATGACCTATACCACGCAGGCTAGAAAGTACCTCCACATTCGCGGATACGTGCAAAAGAGCACAGACGCTCGCCCGCGCTGCGCCTAGCATATCTCTTGTAACAGGTGAGACAGGTACGGCAGTGCCGTTGCCGAGGCTGGTCAGGCTCCCCGACACTTTCCGGCGTACCGAGAGACAAAATCGCAGAGTGCCTTTGGAGGATTCGAACATGCGCCATACACATCGCTACATCGGTTCGCTATTCCTGGCCGCCGTCCTTTCGGCGCCGGTGGCTATCATGGCGGCACCCGTGCCGCAAGACACCAGCGTACAAGTTCGAGTCTACGACCGCGACCACAAGGACTACCACAACTGGGATGACAACGAAAACCGGCAGTGGGGAATATTCCTGACCAACAATCACAGGAAGTCTCACGAGTTTGCGAAGGCAAACAGGAAAGAGCAGTCGGAATACTGGAATTGGCGCCACGCCCATCCCGACAACAATTAGCCAAAGCATGCGGCCGGCGACGAAATGCGGCGCGCGGCGCAACACATGCGGATTGATTGCAATCGCTTTGGAAAGAGACCCTGAATGCTCGGCACAGTTTTTGCGGGTTTGCTGATCTTGTGGCTCCTAGGGATGGTGACCGCCTACACGATGGGCGGGTTCATTCACATCCTGCTCGCTTTGGCGATTATCGTCCTGGTGGTTCGCGTGATTCAGGGGCGAAGGATCGCCTCCTGATGAAGGAGTTGCACACATGAAAGCCATGTCGATGGCGGGAATGCTGCTGGTGGTTGTGGGCGTCCTGGCCTTGATCTATCAAGGATTCAGCTATACCCACCGGGAAAACCTCTTCGACGTGGGTCCGATTCACGCGACGACCGACGAACGGAAGCAAATTCCAATTCCTCCGATCTTCGGCGGCCTGGCCCTGGCGGGAGGAGTTGCTTTGCTCGCCTTCGGTGCGAAACAAAAATCTTAGCGGAAGCCTTCGGCTGGTGAAATTTCAAGAGCAATCCGCACAACTTCCGCAGGCGCAATTCCGATCGTGGAGGTCAGCATGCTGCGTAAATCAATTCTCATCGCCGGTCTGGCGCTCGCCACAGCAACAATTTGCGCGGCAAATAATAAGGAGCAAAGGCGCCTGGAGAATTCCGGCGTGGTGATGCAGGAAATCATGAATACGCCGGAAAACATTCCCCAAGAGGTTTTGGAGAAGGCGGAGTGCGTCATCGTGTTCCCGTCCGTTCTGAAGGCGGCGTTCGTGTTCGGCGCAAGCTACGGCCGCGGCGCGATGGTTTGCCGAACGGGCGAACATTTCAGAGGACCTTGGGGCGCGCCGGCGATGTTTGCGCTGGAGGGCGGAAGCTTTGGGTTTCAAATCGGCGGACAAGCGACCGATCTCGTCCTGCTCATCATGAACGAGAGAGGCGCATCCTCGATACTCGAGAGCAAGATCAAATTGGGGGGAGACGCCTCCGTTGCGGCAGGGCCCGTGGGGCGCGACGCAGCGGCAAACACAGATGCGTACATGCGCGCCGAGATTCTCAGCTACTCGCGGACACGCGGCCTCTTTGCGGGCATTTCCCTCGAGGGCTCCACGCTTCGCCCGGATAACGATGCCACCGCGGACGTCTATGGACGCAAGCTGACGGCCAGGGAAATCGTGCTGGACGGAAACTTTCGAGTTCCGGCGTCGGGGCGCCACCTAGTTGCCGTACTACAGAGGGGTTCACCGCACAACGAATCGAAACAATCCGCAAGCAACTAGCGATTCCATATTTAAATTCAGCATTTCACGATGACCGGTTTGGGATTTTGCCAGAAATTGAATCAGCGAACTCTTGTTCCGGCCGCATCGCTTTCAGAGCGCCATCGAATTGGGGAAGACGTAGTAGAAAAGCAGAGCGATCAGGATCAGGTACGCGAGGACGATCAGAGTCCAGCCCATATTGTGGCGAATCACCTGGCCTTCGCTGCGGACGAATTTGCTGGTTGAAACGCCGACGCTGGCCGTCTGGGGCGCGATCGGCTTTCCCACCTCCGCTCCGACCGAATTCAGCGTCGGGAGCAGGAGCACGGGAAAATTCAAGAGCTTGCCGGTAACAGCCTGCACCGGACCGAACATCGCATTCGTGGAGGTGTTGCTGCCGGAGAGCGCAACGCCAATCCAGCCAAGAATCGGCGCCAGAACCACAAAGAAAACGCCGATCTTCGAAAGCCCGTATGCCAGCGAATTCGCCATCCCCGCGTACACGAAGATGTAAGCCAGCGCGAAAACAAAAAAGGCGACCAGCAGCGCGCCCCACATCTGCTTGAACGTCTTGGCAAAGACCTGCCCTAAAATCCGGCGGCTGGGCCGCAGGATCGCCAAAATCACGAGCCATGAAGCGAGAATCGAACTGCCACCATTCAGCGGAGTAAAGTTGAAGACGGACGTGATCGCTTTCTGCGTGATCGAGGATCTGGCGGCGATTGACAGCTTGAACAGACTCCTGGCAGGAAGCGTGGACCACGGCCCAGTCCACGCGACGACGACGACGATCAGCACGATGTAAGGCACCCACGAGATAAATGCTTCGCGGACCGAGCCTAGTTCGATCGAATTCGAAGGCGCGGCCGCGGCGGGAGCGAGAGGAGCGCCGCCAAATCCGCGAATCGTCTTGGGACGCCAAATTTTGACGAACAGGAAAAGAATCCAGAAGGAAACGAGCGCGCCGCTGAGGTCCGGAAGATACGGGCCCAGGAAATGCGCAACCGGCCACTGGCCCGCGATGTAGGAAAGCGAGCCGACAATCGCGAGAGGCCACGCCTCGACGACGCCGTCCCACCCGCTGACGAGATAGATCAGCACCCACGGCGGAAGCAGCGCGAGAATCGCGACGACGTTGCCAATGGAAGCAGAAAGCGCCAGCAGCGGAAGGCCGGTCACCGCAGCCAGTCCGATAATCGGCGCACCGAGCGCGCCGTAGGATACCGGCGCGTTGTTGGCGAGCGCGGCGACACGAATCGCGTCGAGATCGGCGATCCCGAGTCCCACCAGAATCGGAACCACCACGGCCCACGGGTAGCCGAATCCGACGAGACCTTCCAGAAGCGCGCCGAAAGCCCACGCCAGCATGATGGTCTGGATGCGAATGTCCGCGGTTGCGTGATGGACCATCCAGGTCTTGAATCGCCCGAAATTTCCGGTGAGGACCAGCGTGTTGAAAATGATCAGGCCCCAGAACGTGATCCAGTCAATGGACCAGATTCCTGTAAGGCCGCCGTATAAATACGATTTCAGCGTGCTGGAGAGAGGCGCGTGCCAAACGAAAACGGCGACCGGCACGGTGATGATGCCCGCGAGGATGGTGGCCAGCCAGGCGGTGACGCGAAAAACGGCGAGCATCAAGATCAACGCCGCGAGGGGAATCAACGCGACGAGGATGGTCAACCACAGGTGTCCAGTGGGATTAAGAGTTTGCTCAAACATTGGCACCCTATACCTCACATTTGAGTCACAACTGTCAACGGAGATTTGCTGGGCGGCGGTTTCGTCTCACAGTGCGCAAGAGCCTGAACTCACAATTCACAGCAGAGAACGCAGAGACTGCAAAGAGAAAGGTTTAAGACTTGCCTCAGAGGACACAGAGTAGGCACAGAGAGCACAGAGTAAATTTGAGCTCAAATCCGCACCCTTCGGCAAGGCACTCCCGGGGAGAGGCGGAGAGATCGAGCATAAATAAAAAAGCCCCACCCTCGCAAAGCGAGGATGGGGCACCCGAAACACCGGGCAACCCTGCGGATCGGGAATGGGTTAGGACATTGTTTGTGCCTGCAGAAATTCGCCGGGAAGCCGGCTGATTCTGGAGGTTGCCGGAGCAAGAGCGCGATGCGAGGCCGGCTTCCGGTCTTTTCGTTCCGGAAGATCCGCCGCCTTCATCCGCTCCATCTTGATGCCCAGCGTGCGTTCGAGCGCGAGCAATTCACCTCGCTGGTCAATTCCGAAGAGAGTCGAAGCAAGGCCTTGCGCGCCCATTCGCCCGGATCGTCCCACGCGATGGATGAAGTTCTCGGCGATGTCCGGCAGATCGTAGTTGATGACCTGGGCTATATCGTCCACGTGAATTCCGCGCGCGGCCAAATCGGTCGCCACGAGGATGCGGACACGCCCTTGCTGGAATCCGGTCAGGGCCGCGGTGCGCTGCGATTGCGAGCGCCCGCCGTGAATCAACGATGCGGCGAAACCCTCGCGGGTCAGGCTTAGAGCCAGGCGTTCGGCTCCGCGCTTGGTTCGCGCGAAGACGAGGCATCGGCCCTTATCCTGAGCGAGCAAGCGGCACAGCACATCGAGCTTACGATCGGTGGAGACTTCGAAAGCCTGCACGCGAACGTTTTCGGAAGCTTTCAGCACCGAGCCAAGCTCGACGCGAACCGGATGCCGCATGTAGTCGTGAACCAAATGCGCAACCGAGGCTTCGAGCGTGGCCGAGAAACAAAGCGTCTGGCGATCTTTCGGCAGGATGGATGCAATCCTGCGAATCGCGGGAAGAAATCCCATGTCCAGCATGCGATCGGCTTCGTCGAGAATGAGCACGCGCAGAGCGCGGAAATTCACGAGCTTGCGATCGAGAAAATCCTCCAGCCGTCCGGGCGTAGCCACCACGATGCGAGCTCCCTGACGCAATGCGGTCAGTTGGCCCCCTTCGGCCAAGCCGCCGACCACGAGAGCCGCGGGCGACAATTGCTTCCCTCTCAAATCGTTGTACTGCTCCACGACCTGCATGGCGAGTTCGCGCGTAGGAACGAGAACGAGCGCTGCGATTCCGGGAGTCTTATCCTGGAGCAACCGCTCGATTACCGGGATCAGGAACGCCAGCGTCTTGCCGGTGCCTGTCTGCGCGGTCGCGAGCACGTCCTTGCCTGCAAGCGCTGTCGGAATGGCAGCTGCCTGCACCGGAGTCGGAATCGAGAAACCAGCCGACGATAGCCGCTCCTTTGTGTAATCTGAAATTGCTAGTTCTGAAAAATTCTGCATGATCTAAGTGTTTTTTTATCTGGTAGATGCGGCGGGCGGCGCGCTGAAAGGTACTCAAGCGGGCACGGCAACCTGCATATCCAGTCCTTTTTTTAATTACGCAAAAGACTTTGGAAGGAACTGACGGCGGGGTATTCTCAGCAGTTATTCGACGAGAGCAACCACACCACACAACCGCGGTATTAAGCGCAAAGTGAGTATACCACAGTTGCGGGCGGGCGAGTAAGTTGATAAGCAGTGTTTCTCAACATACAATACGCCCCATTGGCTACCACAGGATGGCAGCGATCGGGGGAATATGCCAGCCACATCGCAGAAGGTGTTCGTAGGCGCGGGTGAGCGCGTGCCGGAAGGCGGGCGCCTGGTTGTGGACATCGGTGAAATCACCATCGGCATTTTTCGCGTGGACGGAAATCTCTACGCCTATCTCAATAGGTGCGCGCACCAGAGAGGACCCGTCTGCCAGGGAAAAATTATCCCGCGAGTAACAGAGGTCATTGACTCGGGCGGGGAAAGTCACGGATTCGCTTTCGACGAGACGCACCTGCACATCGTGTGCCCATGGCACGGCTTTGAATACGACATCAAGACGGGCGCGCATCCCGGGCGGCGCTCGGCGCGGTTGATTCCGGTGACGGTGGAAGAAGCCGCCGATGGGATTTATGTCACCGTCTGAGGAAGCAACGAAGTTATCGAGTCTCCTCGCTGAGTTGCGGGCGCAGATCGAACGGACCATGCTGGCAGGAGAATTGGCCGGCGTGCCGCGCGAAGACGTGACGAATCTCGTGACCGGAGCGGTGAAGCTTTACGCAGCGTTCGCGGAAGAACTCGAGAGCGACGTTCCCGCAATTGACTCCACGGTTTCGACCACGGAGGCGATGGTGGTGGCATGCGCGCTGCTGCGAGCGCAGCACATGAACCCTTTCGATCTGGCGCTGTGGTTTTCGCGGACGGCGCCAAAAGCACTGTGAGCTTTTTTTGAGCGCCAAGTGAGTTTGCGGATAAGGACACGACGATGAGTAAAGTAGAAGTTGTGAACGGCGTTAGCAGCGCGACCGAGCATAAAGTACAGCAGATTACGACGCGCACCGACTCGCGCGAAATTCTCGCCAACGCGCACCGCGATATCGCCCGCCTGCATCTCGACGACTACTTCATCGTGGATGTGGACGCGCATCACGTGGAATTCGATTCCTGGTCCGAGATTCTGGACCACCTCGAGAATCCCGTCCTGCGGCACAACGCCAAGTCCATGACGCAGAATTGGCCGAACGCAAAACAATTGGCGTTCAGCAACCATCCGGTTGGGCTGACGTTTCAGGACGTATTTGGGCGCATCCCGCACCAGGCGGAACTCGGCGAGCATGTGGAGAAGACGGAGGAGCATCGCGATCTGACGCTGGTGCGGCGCGCCATGGATTCGATGGGAATCAAGATGCAGGTCGTGTTCCCGCAGCCGATGCTCGAAATGGGTTTGCATCCGGAGCCGGACATCGTCACGGCGATGACGTTCGCCTACAACCGCTGGTTTACGAGGACGATTCTGCCGCGCGAGAAGCGCGTGAAGACCTTGCTCTGCCTGCCGTTTCACGATCCCGAGGCGAGCTTGAAGATGATCAAGGAATTCGGCGAAACGCCGGGCGTCGTCGGATTCATGATCACCAGCCAGCGGCACGCGGGCGTTCACAAGAACATGTTCATGCGCATCTATCGCGAGCTCGAGGAGCGCGGCCTGCCGCTGGCGTTCCATGCCGGGCCAACCTGGGGCGACACGATGACGTCCACGATGAACCGCTTCCTATCGGTTCACTCGATGTCGTTCGTCACCTGCAACATGATGCACATGACGAACTGGATCGTGAACGGACTGCCGGAACGCTTTCCGAAGCTGAAAGTGATATGGATCGAAAGCGGGCTGGCATGGGTTCCCTTCATGATGCAGCGGCTCGATCACGAATACCTGATGCGCCAGTCCGATGCTCCGCTGCTGAAGAGGCTGCCGAGCGAATACATACAGGAGATGTTCTTTACCTCGCAGCCGCTCGAGGTAACCATGCCACACATGCTCGAAGCGACTTTCAAGGCCGTGCATGCGGATACGCAGCTGATGTACTCCTCCGATTGGCCGCATTGGGATTTCGATGTGCCGGCGCGCATCGCGGGACTGCCGTTTCTGGACGAGCAGGCCAAGCGCAATATTCTGGGCGAAAACGCGCGCAAGCTGTTTCGCTTGTAGAGATTTTGCGGGGACTGCAAGAGCGGAACTTCAGCGGCTGAAGCCGCTCTGAATTTGCAGCGATGATGTCGTGGCTAAAGCCACGACCTACAAAGATTCTCGATTTTTCACACGGGCAATGTAGCCCGAGCGTAGTTCATAGAAAAGGACAAACGACCGCCATGCACAAAGTTCTCGCGCTCTACCCTGCACCGAAGGATCCAGCCCATTTCAAGAAATACTACGAAGGGACTCACCTTCCGCTTGCGCAACAGATGCCGGGACTGATCTCCAGCCGGCACAGCTTCGCAATCGAGGGCGTGGGCGCTCCTTCACCCTATTTCTGCATATGGGAAGGCGCGTTTGCCGATGCGGCGGCGATGGGCGCGGCGATGGAGTCGCCGATCGGCCAGAAAGTGGCCGCCGACGTGGCGAACTACGCAACCGGCGGAGTGACGCTTCTTCATTTCGACGAACAAATGCCTCCGCAGAGCACGAACGGCGCGAAAGCCGATGCGTTCAACGCGGGAATGCAGATCCGGCGCGACATGTTCGGACCGGCAAATTCCGACAAGGTGATCGAATCAGCGACGGATTTCAACCGCACGCTGCAAGAGCTGGTGACGAGCTATTGCTTCGGCGAGGTTTGGGTGCGGCCACAACTCGATCGCAGGACACGGAGCATGTTGACCATGGCGCTGCTGGTCGCGCTGAACCGGCCCAATCAACTGAAGGGACACGTGCGGGGCGCGGTGAAAAACGGCGTGACCAAGGACGAGATTCGCGAAGTGCTGCTGCACGCCATGATTTATGCGGGAGTGCCGGCAGGCGTGGACAGCTTCAACCACGCGACAGACGTGCTGAAGGAAATGGGACTCGAGTAAAGGGGCGCCAACATCATGCGCGTAGGATTTATCGGAATCGGAAACATGGGCTGGCCGATGGCCAGCCATATCGCAGGGGCCGGGCACGAACTGATGGTGTTCGACGTGGACGCGGCACGGAGCGCCCGCTTTGCGCAGGAATTCAAATGCAAGGCGGCCGCGGGACTTGCGGAAGTTGCGGCCAACGAAATTACCGTCACCATGCTGCCGACGGGAAAAATCGTGCGCGAGGCGCTGCTGGAGGATCAAGGCGGCGCGTTCGCGAAGGCGTTGAAGCCCGGCGCGCTGGTCATTGATATGAGCTCGTCAGAACCGGTTGGGACTCGCGAGCTTGGCGTGGAAATCGCAAAGCGCGGAGCGGTCCTGATTGACGCGCCTGTATCGGGCGCTGTACCGCGCGCGAAGGCGGGCACGCTCGCCATCATGATTGGCGGCGATGACAAGGCGGCGATCGAGCGCGCGAAGCCTTTGCTGCTGGCCATGGGCAAGCAACTTTTCGAAACGGGGCCGCTCGGCACCGGTCATGCGATGAAGGCGTTGAACAACTATATTGCGGCGGCGGGATATACCGCGGTTGTGGAATCGCTGCTGATCGGCGAGCGGTTTGGCCTGGACCAGGGAACGATGGTGGACATTCTGAACGTGTCCACGGGCCGCAACTTTACGACCGAAGTGATGATCAAGGAGCAAGTGCTGGGCGGCAAATTCGCCACGGGTTTCGCGCTGGGCCTGATGGCTAAGGACGTGAAGATCGCCGCCGATCTGGGCGAGGCGGTGAAGCTCGACGCGCCCGTGTCGCGGCTGATTCGAGATCGCTGGGCGCTGGCCCGCGAACGGCTGGGCGCTACGCGCGATACTTCGGAGGCGATTTTGAGCTGGAAAGACGATTTGCCGGCGAGCAAGAAATAAACTTCTTCAGTGAAAATCGTGCGAGGTGACTTCGGCGCGCGATATATCCAGGGGCAGCACGCGTTCCACCTTCACCGACACCACGTTGTCCTGATTTTGGAGCGTGCCTTCGATCAGCAAAAATGGATGATGGACGACCACGGTGTGGTCGCGCTCGAACAACTGCGGCGTGATGATGGCGTTCGCGATTCCCGTTTCGTCTTCCAGGCTGAGAAAGACAAAACCTTTCGCCGTGCCGGGGCGCTGGCGGGCAATCACCGCTCCGGCCACTCGCACGCGCGTTCCGTCGGGAAGTTTGGCAAGCTCGATGGCGGCGCGGACTCCGCGTTGTTTTAATTCCGCGCGGCGATAGGTCATCGGGTGAGGCCCGACGGTCAAGCCCGTGCCGCGAAAATCGGCGACCAATCTTTCTTCGTCGGTCATGCGCGAAAGCGGCGAATCCGGAATGGCGGCAGGCTCGTCCGGCGAAGATTCTTCCTGCGTCTCCAGAAGCGGGCCGGGGCGGCGGGCGGCGCGCTCGACCTGCCAGAGCGCGTCGCGGCGATGGAAGCCGTGCCGGCCGGAAACAAAATTCAAAGCGCCGACTGCGGCGAGCGCCGTCAGCTCGGATTTTTGTATTTCAGGGACGCGCTGCTTCAAATCGTCCACGGATACGAATGCACGCGGAGCGCGCTGGCGCATGATTTCAAGCGCGGTTTCCTGGCGCAGGCCTTTGACGTAGCGCATTCCCAGCCGCACCGCGAAGCCTTCAGGAATCTTTTCGAGCGTGCAATTCCAATCCGAGCGCGTGAGGTCAATGGGCTTGCATTTCAATCCGTGGCGCTGCGCGTCCTTCACAAGAGTTGCCGGGCGGTAGAAGCCCATCGGCTGGTTATTCAGCATCGCGGCCGTAAACGCCGCCAGATAATGGCATTTCAAATAGGCGCTGGCATACGCGAGAAGCGCAAAACTGGCTGCGTGAGATTCCGGAAACCCGTAGAGAGCGAAAGACGTGATGGACTGAACGATCTTGTCCTGCGTTTCTCCGATGATTGCGTTCGCCTGCATTCCGCGCCGGAGTTTTATTTCGATTTCTTTCATGCGCTGCTCGGAACGCTTGAATCCCATGGCGCGCCGCAATTCCTCGGCTTCCCCGCCCGTGAATCCAGCGGCGACCATGGCCATGCGCAACAACTGCTCCTGAAAAAGAGGCACCCCCAGCGTGCGCGCCAGGACAGGCTCGAGCGAAGGGTGAAGGCACTCCGGCGGCTCCCGCTTCTGGCGGCGCTTTAAATATGGATTAACCATTTTCCCGACGATGGGCCCGGGGCGAATAATCGCGACCTGGACGACAATATCGTAGAAGCATATTGGGTAAAGGCGAGGCAGGCACGACATCTGCGCGCGGCTTTCCACTTGAAACATCCCGACCGTGTCCGCCTTTTGCAGCGCCGCATAAACGGCGGAGTCATTCGCGGGCAGATGGCCGAGATCAACCTCTTCTCCATGATGCTCGCGAATAATTTGAAGTGAGTCTTCGAGCACGGCCATCATTCCGAGGCCGAGCAGATCTACTTTCACGATGCCCATGTCCGCGCAATCTTCCTTGTCCCATTGCACGACCACGCGGCCCGGCATCGTGGCCGGTTCGAGAGGCACGACGGAATCCAATTGCCCCTGGCACACCACCATTCCGCCGGAATGCTGCCCCAGATGGCGCGGCAAATCTTGCACAGCTTTGCAAAGCTCGAAAAATTTCCGAATGCGCCGATGCTGGAGGTCGAGACCCGCGTCGCGGAACTGGCGGGCCAGCGTGTCGCCGGGGTCTCTGTATTCCCACGCTCCCACGAGGGCGGACAAGCGATCGAGCGTTTCCGGATCGAACGACAGGGCCTTGCCGATTTCGCGTGCGGCCGAGCGGCCGCGATAGCTGATGACGTTCGCGGTCATGGCCGCACCCAATTTTCCATAGCGTTCGTAGACATACTGAATGGCGCGCTCCCGCTGGTCGCCGCTCGGGAGGTCGAGGTCAATGTCCGGCCACTCGCCGCGCTCTTCGGACAAAAATCGTTCGAAGAGAAGATCCATTCCCACGGGATCCACCGCGGTGATGCCGAGCGCGTAGCAAACGGCGCTATTGGCCGCGGAGCCGCGCCCCTGCACCAGAATATTTTTTTCGCGGCAAAAGCGGACAATGTCCCAGACGATCAGAAAGTAGCCGGAGAGGTTGAGTTTTTCGATCAGGGCGAGCTCGCGGTCAATCTGACGCCGCGCGCGTTCGTCGCTCGGGCCGTAGCGGAAAATCATTCCTTCGTGCGAGCGCTGGCGAAGGAATTCCATCTGCGACCCGCCGCCGGGAACCGGATAGGCGGGAAATTGATAGCCGAGGTCGTTCAGGCTAAATTGCAGGCGACCGGAAAGAACTTCCGTGGCGGCAATGGCCTCGGGAAAATCGGAGAAAAGCGACGCCATTTCCGCGTGCGCCTTGAAATGGCGCTCGGAATTGCGGCTCAGCAAGCGGCCGGCGTTCGCGAGCACACGGTGATGGCGAATGCAGGTGAAGACATCCAGCAGCTCGCGTTGCTCGGGCAGCGCGTGCGAGACGCCATTAGCAGCCAGCAAAGGCAGCTTCAGCTTTCGCGCGATGGCCACCGCAGCCTGGTTGCGCGCTTCCTCTTCGCGGCAGAGATGGCGCTGCAGTTCGACGTAAACATTTTCCCGGCCGAACGCGCGGCAAAGCTGCTGCACGCATTCGATGGCGGCGTCGAGCCCGCCCTGCGACAAAGCGTGCGCGAGCGGACCTTCGTCGCCCCCCGTCAAGCAGATCAGGCCGCCACCCATCGCGGCGATTTCCTCGTGCTGGACGCTTCCCTCCCCTTTGCGCGCGCGAAGCTTCATCCGCGTGATCAGACGGCACAAATTCTGATAGCCCTCGCGCGATTCGACCAGCAAGGGATAGCGCCAGCCCGCCGTGGACGTGACTTCCGCGCCGATATGCGCGCGAATGGAAAGTTTTTTCGCCGCCAGATGAAAACGGGGCGAGCCGTACACGCCGTCCCGATCGAGCAGCGCCATGGCGGGCATATTGTGTTCCGCGCACATGCGGGCCAATTCTTCGGGCGAGGAAGCGCCTTCGAGAAAACTGAATGCGGATCGCGCGTGCAGCTCGACGTACATCAATCGTAGATTCCCCGCACGAACCAGCTTGCGCGCAGCGAGTCATAGTAAAAGCGGTAGAGGCCGCAATCGGGACGCAATGCAGCCGCTGCATCACGGCCTCCCGAGGAAGAATGAAAATGAATCTCCAGATCCCATTCATCCTGCTGCCAGGGATCTTCCCGCCACCAGTCGCCGGATGTGCGCCATGGACCGGAGGCGGCCAGCACTTGTCCGCGCAGCCCCTGAAAAACAACGCGAGTGGGACGCCCCGCATGCAGTTCGAGCGTGGCGGGAACGGGCGGGCGAAAGATTCGAAAGCTTGTCGAGGCTTTGAAGCTTTTGTGCGGCCTTCCCGGATGAGCCACGCCGCCGCGGCTGTGGCCTGCTCCCGCGGCCTCCAGAGGAGCCAGAAACCGCCGCATCTGAAACTCTCCCGGGCGCCAGGTATCCACCAGAGCGGGCGAGCCGATATTTCCTTCGCCGACTACGTTCGCAATGCGCGCGATGGTGAGCTCCAGCTTTTCGGGATCGGGAAAACTGGGAAGAAATAAACCGCCCTGCGTGGCGCGCGGGCGAGCGGATTCCGCTCCAATCGTGATTTTTCGAATGGGAGCCGCGGGCGGATTCGATTGCAAACGCAGGCGCAACAATTTCAAAAGCATTTTTGAATCGCGCGCCGGAACAGGGAGCTGCAGCTCTTTTTCATACACGCCGGGCGGATGGATTTGGCGAAACATCTCTTTTCGACGGTCCAGCGCATTTTCAAAAGAAGGCTGCAGCTCAAAACGCACGCGAAGGGAGGCGGCCGCCAGGGAGCGCGCCGCCAAACGCGCGCAAAGCTGATCGAGCAACCGGCCCAGGAGAAACGAAAGCGGGTCGAGTTCCTCGACGGGATCGTCCAACTCCATCTCTTCCTCAAACAAATGGCCGGGCTCGGCGATCGCGAGCGAGCGCGAAGTGGCGCCGCGCGCCAGGGCGTGTAGGCGAACTCCTTCCTGCCCGAGGCGTTCAGAAAGCTGCAAAACCGGCAGATTGGCAAAGACAGAGCAGGTGCGCACGCCCCAGCGGCTCAATGTTTCGGCGGTCTCGACCGATGGGGAAAGGACGCTGACGGGCAAATCGCCCAGACACTGCGATTCCCGCCCGGGCGGAATGACAGTGATTCCCTGAAAACCGCGGGCGGCGATCAGGGTCGTATCCACGTTCGAGGCGATGGCGACGTTGGGCAGCAAGCCGCATTCGCAGGAACGCTGCGCAAGGTGCGCGCCGATATCTTTTTCCGCGCCGAACAGGTGAGTCAGGCCGGAAAGGTCGAGCACGATCGTGTCCTGCGCGGTATCTTCGATTCGCGGGGAGACCGACCAGCCGATATCAAGCAATACGGCGTGGGCTATTTTTTCCTGCGGCCGGGAGCGAGAGCGCATTTCCAAACCGGCGAATTGCGCCGCATTCATTTTCGTCATCCCGAACTCGATTCCGGTTTGAGCGGCTTTTTCGTTGATGGCCACCACGCTGCACAACGGCGGGTTGCCATCTATCAGGGCAATGGCGCGCTCGCGGAGCGCGGGTTCGGCGCGGACAACCGCCTGCAGCATAAAATTGGGAACGAAAATGGAAGCGAATCTCATCGAAATCCGGCGGAGAGGCCAAGGGGCTGAAGAAATTCCTCACCTTTGTCCGGGCCCTCCTCCCAAGCGGCGTGTGCCGGATAATGCGCGGGAATAAATCTCCATGGCTTCTGTTTCAAACTCGGCGCCGTTGCCGCCATCGTGCATGAAAACTTCCTGCTGAATCTGCCGGTCCCCTTCCCTCTTCGTCCGGGAACGAATCATTTCCGCATGGCTCTTCGAGCCTTCGAGCAGATATCCCGGTGAATGATGCGAAAGGATTTCTTCGGCCATCCCGGATGTCCGCGACCAACGCGCTTGCTGCATGTGGAGTTGAAGGACCAGAGAGGCGCACGTCTTGGCGTTCGATTCCTGCTCCAGCACGACAAGAATCGTGGGCGTGGATTCCACGGCGCGGCGAAAACGAAACCACACCTGGAGGGGAACGTAACGGACAGCCTGCGCAGGCGTGTCGCCGAAATCGAGGGCGATCAAGCCGAATCCGCCGCCCTGTATCAGCAGATCGGTCGAGCGAAGAGCCTGGTCAACATTGCGGCAGCGCACCCAGAGCAGATGTTTCAATTTCACGCCGGCTGCCTCCGCGGAAGTGGGATCGAAGGCGTCGCGCGCGTCAACGAGCGCGCACACCTCCGACGCCGCGGTTCGCGACGCCAGCGCGGAAATCAACAGGCTGGTTCTCCCGGAACAGGGAGGGCCATAAATTTCCGTCAAGCTGCCTCGAGGAAATCCTCCCGTAAGAAAATCCACGGGGCCAATGCCGGCCGGAACGGTTTCCACGACCGGGCGGTCGCGATATTCAAAGGGACTCGCGACACGCGCAGCGAGCGCGGATGCGACGTGCAAACGCAAAGCGGCAGCTTTTGAGCTCATGGGCGAACGCGAAGGGCGAAAAAGAGGAGGCTTTAGTTTTCGCTTTTTCTTCGCCTACGTGATTTTAGGTTTTCAGGAGAAGGATTGTCAAGCGTGGCGTGCGGCCGTGGCGGGTCCCGTTTGAAAAACCCAGCTGTCGCCAGCAAGCACTTGGAAGGAAAGACCGTCAGGCAAGGGCGGTTGTGGAACGCATCGCTTCGAGCAAGGGCGAAGAAATGCGCCGCCTGCAAGGCATCCTCTTTCTGCAAGCGACCCAATTTTGTTTGTTCGACGGCCTAATTGGAAAAATGTAAATTCGCTAATTTTTCGGCGCAGGGACTGCCCGGGGAGCGCCTTCCGGTTATTCATCGGCAGGCGGTGCAGTGGCGTTAGCGGAATCTGTTGCTTGCAGCTGCGACCTTGCAAGGCTTAGGGCTGCTTAGTCAGCCGATGCGATGGGAACGAGCGAAAGAAAGGAGGAAAAGTCACGGAGGGGAGTTCAACTTCTTTCGAGAGGCTTTCCTAATGTTGGCTACTGCATTCGACGCGATGCGCAGAGGCGAGGTCGTGATCCCGCCGCGCTAGACACCCGCTTCGGCCCGCCACTCGCGAATAATGTTCACGCCGCTGCTGGTGCCGAGACGGTTCGCGCCCGCCTCGATCATCTTGCGGGCGTCGCTCGCGGTTCGAATTCCGCCAGACGCCTTCACTCCGATCGTCACGGCGCGGCGCATAAACGCCACGTCTTCCACGGTCGCGACTCCTCCGAGAAATCCCGTCGAAGTCTTCACAAAATCGGCGCCGGCCTTTTCGCTGATCTCGCACGCGGCCAGTTTTTCATCGTCCGTGAGAAGGCCCGTTTCCAGGATGACCTTGAGCAGCGATTTCTGCGCGTGGACAACCTCGGCGACGGCGCGGATGTCCGATAGGACGAGTTCGCGATCGCCGGCCTTAAGCGCTCCAATATTGATGACCATATCAATTTCGCGTGCGCCCAGTTTCATCGCCTCGGCAGCCTCAAACACTTTGACGCTGGTCAGCGCCGCTCCGAGCGGGAATCCGACAACAGCTCCGACTGTAACGTCGCTGCCTTGCAGATTCGACGTCGCGAGCGCAACGTGGCAGGAATTCACCATTACCGCGCCGAGGCCGAACTCGCGCGCTTCCTCGCAGAGACGCACAATCTGATTCGCAGTGGCTTCAGGACGAAGATTCGTGTGGTCAATGATCTTCGCGAGATCGTGCCAGCTGCGAATGACCGTCTTTTTGTCGGCGGCTGAGTTTTGGCTCGACATGGGCAATAGATGTTACTACGCTAGCTGCTGCTTTTCGATGCTGGCTGACCCGATCGGCGGCGGCCGCGCCTATTTCGAATTCACCTATGCCACAACGCAAACCCAAAACCGAGGTGCGAAAGCGGCTGCTCGCAGCAGCCCGGCGCGCAATGAAGAATGCTTACGCTCCTTACTCGAAATTCAAGGTGGGCGCGGCGCTGCTGACCACCAGCGGCAAACTTTTTCTCGGCTGCAATATTGAAAACGCATCGTATGGCATGACGAACTGCGCCGAACGCACCGCGATTTTTTCCGCGGTGGCACAATTGGGACCGAAAACGAAAATTCGAGCAATCGCCGTGGTAAACAACCAAAACGTGCCGTGCTCTCCCTGCGGGGCCTGCCGCCAGGTGATTTTTCAATTCGGGCCCGAGGCGGTCGTTTTCTTTCGCGGAGCTTCGGAGTGGAAGGAAATGCCCATCGCGGAGCTCTTGCCGGAGGGATTCCGCCTACAGTGAGCGACGTCGGCGAAGCCTCTGGCGGCAGCGCGATCCGCGCCGTTGACGTAATTCGCAAGAAGCGTGACGCCCACGAACTTTCCCGCGCGGAAATTGATTATCTGGTCCGCGGCTATACGCGTGGGCAGATTCCGGACTACCAGATTTCCGCGTGGCTGATGGCTGCCCTGCTGAACGGCCTGAGCCGCGCGGAGACGGCAAATCTAACGGACGCCATGTTGCATTCGGGCGAGGTGTTGGACCTCGCCGAATTTCCGGCGGCGAAAGTTGACAAGCACTCGACCGGCGGCGTGGGCGACAAAACTTCTCTCGTTTTGGCGCCGCTCGCTGCCGCGGGAGGGCTGGTCGTTCCGATGATCAGCGGCCGCGGCCTGGGTCACACGGGCGGCACGCTCGATAAACTCGAAGCCATCCCGGGCTTCGACGTGAATCTTTCCGTCAGCCGCTTCCGGGAGGTACTGCGCGCGTGCGGCTGCGCGATGATCGGCCAGACTGCGGAAATTGCTCCCGCCGACCGGCTGTTTTATTCCCTGCGCGACGTCACCGGCACCGTCGAAAGCCCCTACCTGATTTGCGCTTCCATCATGAGCAAAAAGCTGGCGGAAGGCATTGACGGGCTGGTGCTGGACGTGAAGACAGGCTCGGGCGCATTCATGAAAACGGATGAAGACGCCGCATTCCTAGCCGGACTCATGGTCGAGACCGGACAGAGGATGGGCAAAAAGATGGTGGCGCTCATCACCGATATGGACCAGCCGCTGGGGTTGCGCGTGGGCAATGCGCTCGAGGTGGAGGAAGTCCTCGAAGTGCTGCGCGGCGGGGGTCCGGAAGATTTGCGCGAACTTTGCCTGGAGTTGGCAGCCTGGATGCTTCATCTCGGAGGGCGCGCCGCCACGATTGCGGAGGCAAAAAAACTTGCCGGCGAATTAATTCAGTCCGGAAAAGCACTGAGGAAATTTCGCGAAATGGTGGCGCTGCAAGGCGGCGATACCGGCGCAATTGACGACCCGACACGGCTGCCGCGCGCCAAACATTCGCTGGAAATCAGGAGTCCGAGAAGCGGCTACGTCGGCGCCATCCGCTGCGAGGATGTGGGCACGGCCTGCGTGATTCTCGGCGGCGGCCGCGAAAAGAAGGAAGATTCCGTGGACCCGGCGGTCGGCATCATTCTGCATAAGAAAGTTCACGATCGAGTCGTGGCGGGCGAGGCTCTGTGCACCTTGATGTATAACTCCGAGGCTCGCGCAGGCCGCGCAAAAACGCTGATGGAACAAAGCTACCAGATCGCCGATTCGGCTCCTGCTCCGAGGAAACTCGTTCACCGGATTATTCCCGCGACGCAGAAAAGCTGAAACGAACTCCCCGCTGGATCAGGCGGACAGGCTCGCCAGCGTTTCGGCGAGCACGAGCGTGCCGCGCGCGATGTCCTCGGGGGACGCGTACTCGTCGGGACGATGGCTGTATCCGTTGCGGCAGGGGATGAAAAGCATTGCAACCGGAGCGATGCGCGAAATAAATAGTGAATCATGGTAAGCGCGGCTGATCATGCGCCGCGAGCTCAGCTGGTGCTTTTCGCAAGCACGCGAGAGAGCCTCGACGACCACAGCGGCGCAATCGGCAGGCGCGTCCGCGTTCAGCAATTCGCTGCGAATCGAGACGTTCCGCTTCCGTGAGATTTCCTGCGAGGCATGGTCTACGGCTTGCATCGCCGCATCACGACGGGCAAGGTCCGTATCGCGGACGTCAAGGCTTAGTCGAACGCGGCTCGGGATGCTGTTGACCGCGCCCGGAAACACGTCGCAAATCCCCACCGTCGCCACTGTATCGATTGATCCGCTGGTTCGAGCTGCATCTTCCACCGCCAGAATCAGTTCAGACGCGGCACAGAGCGCGTCGCGCCGGTCGGGCATCAGAACACCCCCGGCGTGTCCGCCCGCACCTTCGATTGAAATCCGCGAGCTGGCCGGCGCCGCAATTTTGGTGACAATTCCCAGAGGGACTTTTTCGCGTTCCAGCATCGGACCCTGCTCGATGTGCAATTCCACCCATGCCTTGTAATAGCCGCGCGGCAATTGCACTTCCTCGAGTTCACCGGCCAGCCCCGCGGCGCGGCGAACTTCGTCCATCGATTTTTCCTCGGAGTCCTTCAGCTTTCGAGCGGATTCCGGAGAAAGAGTGCCGGAAAGCAAACGGCTGCCAATGCAGCCGATTCCGAAGCGCGTGGGCTCTTCCGAAGTGAGCAGCAGCAACTCGACTGAATTTA
>Ga0224550_1000052_pt1 | contig 24265 bp, 23 predicted proteins | sample 714P31014metaG_FD_179905 | JGI IMG/M metagenome (GOLD analysis project Ga0224550, IMG submission 179905) | Peat soil microbial communities from Stordalen Mire, Sweden - 717 P3 10-14 | ecosystem: Environmental > Terrestrial > Soil > Wetlands > Peat | place: Sweden: Norrbotten County, Stordalen...
ATTATGCGGTCATAGTGTACCCGTGACGCAGCGAAAGGCCCGCCGAGATTGCCTTGGCCTTACGGAGGAATGAATTATGAAAGCAATCGTCGTCCACCAATATGGCGGTCCCGAAGTGCTGAAATTCGAGGAGTACCCTGATCCGGTGGCCGGGCCAGGGGAAGTGCTGGTGCGAGTCGCTGCGGCCAGCGTCAATCCGATCGATTACAAGCGGCGCGCTGGCAAGACCCAGGATTTCTACCCAATCAAATTCCCGGGACTGATTGGAGTCGATGTCGCGGGCACGGTCCTCACCGTTGGGCCTGGAGTTGAGGGCTTTCGTAACGGCGAGCAGGTGTTCGCGGTGGCGGACAACGCATACGCCGAACTTTGCGTCGTGAAGGCGACGAGCCTTGCGAAGGTACCGGCGGGACTCGACCTGATCGAAGCGGCGGCTTTGCCCCTGGTGACGACAACCGGCAACGAATTGATCTCCGAAGGTGCCGCGATCAAGACCGGCCAGACCGTGCTCGTCGCGGGAGCCGCAGGGGGTGTCGGGCGTTCAGCAGTCTTCACCGCGAAACATCGCGGAGCGTTTGTGATTGCGGGTGTTCTGAAGAGGCAGGTAGGGGAAGCGCCAAGTATCGGTGCCGATCAGGTAGTGGCGACCGATGACGAAAGCGCGATGGACATTCTGCCGCTGCTGGATGCCGTTGCCGATACAGTCGGCGGCAGGACCGCGGAGAAGCTAATCTCGAAAGTGAAGCCCGGTGGCGTGTTTGCGTCTGTTCTTGGAGCGCCTCAGAATGGCGAGAAGTACCCGTCGGTGAAAGTTGTGCCGTTCTACTCAACCTCGAATGCAAAAGCTCTCCAGTTCATGGCCGAAGCCGTCAGAGATGGCAAACTGCGCGTCCCCATAAGCCGGAGGTTTCCACTCAGCGACGCGGCCGAGGCTCAAGCTGTGGCCGAAAAGGGCGCCAGCGGTAAGATTCTGCTGGTGGTCTGAACTGCTATCTACCGTACAGTGATTCGCATGGCACGCGAACTACCGGTTCTGGGAGATACCATTGGCACCGACAAGATATGACATCGTTATAGTTGGAGGCGGCATCGCCGGCGCCTCATTGGCGACAGGCATGCGGTTCAACGCTTCTCGTACGGGTGGAAGATGTAGTCCTTCGCCTTCACGGCCGTATGGCACGAGTTTCCGCAGTCTGCGGGGCTGGGATCGGCCGTGAACTTGTCCGATGCCGCGTCGTAATTGAACAGCGCGTATCCCCATCCGCCCGTTTTCGGAAATCTCTTGCTGTCCTTTTCCATGACGAAGGCTTGGGTAAAGACGTCTGGCACGTCCACGACGAAGGGGGCCTCCGTGCTCTTCTTCGGCTTCCACTGCAGCTTCACGATCATGGAGCCATCCGGGAAAGGCTGGCCGTTGCGGGGAACGCCGGCCTTGTACGCATTGATCATGGTCGGATTGGCGACGATCACCTTGAGCACTTCGGTGGTCCGGGCGGAAGAGGCCACCGCCCAGTCCTCGTATCCCCTGAAGTCGGAGAACGCGATTCCGCCCGGCGATTTCAGCGAGTACTTTTCCTGCGCGTAAACGGCCGCGCCGCCGAGAACGGCGAGGACTGCCGTGGCTGTCGCAATCGTGAGCTTGCTTTTGCGTCCCATTGCTGATCCCTTCTTAACCGGTCTTAACCGGGATTTCGATTTGTAAGAGTAGCTCTAAAACGCTTTTCTTGCACTCGGATCAAAGTCCAGGCAATAAAGAGTTAGGTTGCGAAATCGGAAAAGTGGCTCTTAGTGCCCACTTCGACGGTTACGGCGTAAATCAGGACTTAGCGCCAGTCCTGCGGCTGAAAAATTCTGGTAATGACCATCAAGCTCTTGCCTAGCAACAAACTGCTTCGTCGCTCGATCAACCCAGTAACTTGCCGGCGAGCCAGTAATCGACACTGAACTTTCCCGGACCGGAGCAGATCAGCCAGATAAAGAAGAGCACGTACAGGACTTCCGGAAGGTAGAGGAAATCGTCGAGCCAGTTAAGAGGCGAAAGTCCTTTAGGCATGGCGGAAAGCGAGCTGGTCAGGGTGGCGACGATCATATCGATCATTAGAGCCACGCAGGCCGCGCTCGAAAGAAACCCCACGGTCAGCAAGGATCCGCAAACGAACTCGACACCCGCCACGAAATAAGCCGTCTGTCGGGGAAACGGGGCTTTGGCCTTGACGAGCGTGTCGTAAACAGGTTTCGTGCCGCCGGCGACGAACAATTTGTTGGCCCCGGAGATGGCGAAGAACAGCCCGATCGAAACGCGTACCAGCAGGATGGCATATTGTTCCAAATCACCGCTACCCAGCAGCGCAAACTCGACCAACCGCTTCCAATCCATCTCTGGTACCTCCATCGGAGGAAGTGCTGTAGCGATACCCTATCATGCAGTTCGGCTTCTCCGGCAAACGCGTTAATCAGGACTCATGGCTGCTGGAGTAGAGCGAAACTGGTCTCGCGCAAAAGTCTATCGGAGAACGTAATGGGATCGCTAACGGCGAAAAACAGATTTGGTTGATTGCCTATACCTGACTTAACAATCTGGCCGGACCGGCACCAGTCAGTCGCCGACAGGCTGCCAAAGCTCGACACGATTTCCTTCCGGATCGGTGATCCAGCCAAACTTTCCGAAGTCATAGCTTTCGCGTTTTGGATCGACGGTCACACCTTCGTCTATCAAACGGTCCAGCAGACTATCCAGGTCGCCCTCCTGGAGATTGAGCATTGCCGTCTGTGCCGGAGGGAAGTATGCATTGTCTTGTTTGAAAAGAGCGAAGATGACCTGAGGGCGTTGCGTCGAGGCAGGAAACGCGAAAGCTCCGTCGGCCTTCACCACACCGAGATGCTGCTCGTACCGTTGATACAGAGCTTTTGGATCATCCGCTCGCAAAAAAATACCGCCAAAGCCGGTAATTGAAGCCACGCAGCCTCCTACGAGGAACGTTTGTCCGGAGCTTACGCTTGGAGAATCACAGTGTACCGACAGCCCGACCGGCATTTCTATGGCAGTTATTCCTTGCCGTCAAGTGCAAAATCGTATTCGCGAAGGTGATTCTGATTGCGCCAACGATCACCGTCACCGGGGCAAGCACTAGAAGGAACTTTAACAGTGTCACAGTGGCTACCGTTAATCAGGACTTGGGAACTTCGGACGATCCAATAGAATCATTTCAATCTCTCCCAGATCAATGTGCGCACTGTCTTCTTGCCGCTGGCCGGGTCCCTCGAGGGTGGGGTAGTAAGCGTGAGGCGGTCGCCATCCACCTTGTAAGTTCGTAGCTGGGAGTCACCAGTACGTGACTCGTCCCACGATACGTCGATGTGGTGGGTAACAGTTTTGGCTTCGCTGTCGACCGTATACGCTCCGGCAGACGCGACCATGCTCCTGATCAAGGCCCCTGCTTCCTCTGGTGTAGCAACAGGACCCACAGGTTTCTTGCGGTCAGTGCCAACAATTAACACGATCATGCGCCCGTCGCGGCCGTAGTTGATATAACCGGAAGGATGAGCTCCCATAACGTCAGACTTAGCGCCAGATGGAATCTCCTCGCGGACATAGGAGACCAGCTTCCATGTCCCCAGAAATTGCTGTTGGATGGAGTTTGCTTGGTCCGTCTGGGCCGAAGCTCGCCAAGGAAGAGCAACAAGCGCTAGAACAATAAGGAGAACAGCTCGCTTCATTGCGGTATCTCCTCTCCAACTATCTATGTGGGCATCCGTTCGACCCATTGAGCGCGAAATGCGGGAGCCGGGAATGGATCCGCAAAGTACTGGGTTTCGCGCGCAACCTTGACGCCCGTGAACTCCATGATGCTCACGGTGTAGGACGGCTTGGCGTCATATGTCAGGACGAATTCGGTGACCCAAAGATCGCCGCTGCCAATGATTCGTCGGACAGTAAACCGCTTTTTGCTCGGCTGACTGGCGCGCTGACCCTGTATCTTGCTTCGACCGCGGGTTAGCTCGCCTGACTGCGGGTATTCCAGTACCGCGTCCTCGCGGTAGATGAGGTGCTCCGTTTCAAAATCGTTGCCATCGGAAGCCGCCCAATGTTGATCCAGTGCCGCACGGATCTCTTGATCTCGCACTCCAGAATCCTGCTCCTTCTTTGGTTGATCGTTCATCTTGAGCCCTCAATTTGACAAGAAGCTAAATGCTCTAGCGGAATCGGAGTGTGCGACTCGTCAAGTCGCGCTGTTTCTTCGATCACCCCGGAGTCTACACCGCGTCGAAGCGTCTACAACAAGCCGTTCAGACTCCTCCTACGAGTTGTTGTTTCGCGGATCGTCTTTCGCGTTGAGGTATTCCAGTCCAAGCGGCCCGATCGCGGTTACTTGCGTGACGTACTCGCCGGATTTCGCCCAGTGAAAGTGGGGCGTGTTGCCAGGGAGAATGATCACGGCGCCGGGCGGATAGGCTTCCAACTTACTCGCGTCGAATTCATCACCCAGTCCGATATAAAAGACGCCTGAAATCACGGTATAGACTCGATCCTCCGGGTGCTTGTGAGGCATCAGCTTCTCGCCGTGGGGCACTTTGACCCTGATTGTGTAAGGGCCGGGCTTCGAGGGCTGACCCACGACGACGGCCAGCCGGACGGAAGGTGGGAACTCCGAGAACGGCTTCCAATCGACGTCTTCGGACAAGACGGTTTTGAAAGCCTCCTGCCCGAGTTGGTGAGGCCGGACTTCGCTTTGCCGAGCACGCTTTATCGCGCTGGCTTTCTGAGACATGCAGATCTCCTTCGTACGGAAAATATAAAAATTTACCGTCATGCGCGAGGAAACACTCGCATCAGCGGTTGATGTGGGTTACGGCTGCGGGAATCCGAACAACAACCACGACTGATTGGCTACCCAATGCGGGTATAGCTCCGTCATCTGATCGAACAGCTCCTGGTCGGACGTCGCGGTTTTCTGCACCCGATCGAAGTCCTGCAGGTAACGCTTGGTGTCTTGGATCGTCGAGGGAGAGTCGGGCGCGCCAGGCTTCTTGTGACCGGCGACAACAATCGCCGGGTTCAGCGCCGCCAACCGGTCTAGCGCCGCGATCCAATTCTTTCGGCTCTCGGGGGTGGTGTCGCCGACGTACATGTGGCATTGGTTGTACACAACGTCGCCAGCGACGATCAGGCCGATCGATGGAACGTGTAGAGACGTCGAATCGGGACTATCGGTGCGGCCCTGCTCGATAATGCGCAATTCGTGACCCTCGAGAGTGAACGTGTCGTGCTCATAGGGCTCAGGTGCAACCAACTTAGTGGCCACTTGCCCAGGAAAGAGCCGGCGGGCTAACCGCTCCACCGTGGGAGAGAAAGACATCTGCATGGCGTTCACCGTCTTGGGCGTTGCTATTGCCCGAGCGCCCGGGAAACGGTCGAGCAGAATGCTCAAACCGTAGAAGTGATCGAAATGGGCGTGCGTTATATAGATGGTCTCCAAGTTGCGGTTGTGCAGAGCAATCCAATCCGCGAGAGCCTCGGCCTCAGCCACCGTCGTCATTGCGTCTACCAGCGCCGCGTCGTACTCGCCAAAGATTAAAGTCGACGTCATCGGGTCAAAGCCGAACGCTTCGCCTAAGGGCTTTGGCCGCTCGCCCACCATAGCCTTTCCCGGGGCGGTAAAAACATTCACACTAAGCGTGGTCTCTTTCAGTCCATTTGTGCCATTCATCTGGTACGCCTTTCGATGTCAGAGCGAGTGACTGTTCAAGGCAGAGATTGGCAGAAGCGCGACGACGAGGCGCAGAGTCGGCATCCTATCCGCGCCAAGCGTCAACCGTACGTGAGGGAGGTGCTTTGTCCGACCTCGATAATATAGCCGTCAGGATCGCGAATGTAGCAGCGAATCTCGCCGTACTTGGGAATCGGCGACGTGAGGAACTCGGCTCCCCGGCTTTTCCACAATTCATAGCACGCTTGAATATCCGCAACGCGGAAATTCATAAAGCTGTTAATGTGATTCGGGTCGGGGACGCTGAGCGTCACCGTCGGCTTATCCGGAGTCGGCCCGCCCCCAACATTCAGAATCATCCAGATATTCGCAAGCTGAAGGTACGGAGGCGCGTTGCCGTCACCCATGGTCAGAATGCGAGCACCGAAGACCTTTTCGTAGTAGCGAGCCGATCGCTCGACATCGGCGACCGTGAGAAAATGCGCGATGGTGATCCCTTCGCGCGGGGGCATCTCATAGCTCTTCTGTTCGACTTGTACGGCGCCCATTGATGGCTCCTTTCGATATAGTGCTCAGAATATGTGAAACATCACTACCGGCATGAATTCGAAACGTGTCCGCCAAGCTTGGCTTTGAACGCGTCCCATCCTCAACGTCTCGGATTTGAGAATCGCGCCGGGCGTCGGCCTAGCGCGCGGCGATTTGGCCCAGGTAGTATCCGAGCCGATTTTCGACATCCCCCGGCTTGTGGAAACCCCGCGCGATCAGCGCCTTGATCCCATCCTGGGCGGCAGGTCGCCCGAGCGATGCGATGCACGCATCCCACCCGGCACCGAGCTCGACGTCCGGCGGGAGGCTGGTGTTGACGAGGCGCTTGGTGTTGGCGATCGCCCATTTGTCGAACTTGGCGATCCGGGTCGCGAGCGCCTCTACGAACGCGTCCAGCTCGGCGTCGGGCAGGGCGCGATTGATATAGCCGTAGGCTTCGGCCTGGTCTGCTCTGATGTCTTCCGAGCTCAAGAGCACCTCGAGGGCGCGGTTTCGGCCGATGAGTCGGGGCAGGCGAGCCATGGGGCCGCCGCCGGCGACCATCCCCACGCCCACCTCCCATTGCGAGATGATGGTCTTCTCGCGGCTGGCGAAACTCATGTCGCAGGCCAGCGTGATCTCACTACCGTTGCCGGTCGCCCGGCCACGGATGAGGGCGATGGAGGCGACTGGCAAACGAGTCAGACGCGCGAGAAAGTCCGGCCAAGGCGGCAAGCCTGTGGGACCCGCCGGCATTCCGGTCAGGTCTTCAAGCTTGGCCTGGAAATCAGAGTGATTCAGGAAGGAGTCGTCGACCGCGCTGTCGAAGACTACGACCCTGACCTGCTCGTCGGCCTCGAGAGCGCGGATGACTTCCTGGAACTCCCGGACCATTTCCGGGCCCATCACGTTGATCGGCGGGTTGTCGATCGTGACACGCCAATAGGCGGGCGACACCCGGGCCACGCGAATCTGTGCGGGTTTCGTGAGTGCGCTTGCAGTTGTCATGGCATTCTCCTGTCTATTTGATTGTCCGGAAAACCGGTTGATTGTCCCCAACGCTTTCTCGAGACTTGGATCATTTGTTACCTGCCGGCAGTTGGTTGATTACTGCCGCGCCTGCCTTGCTGACGATCTCGTCCTGGGAATCCATTCCTCCCGAACTACCGATTGCGCCGATAATCACCCCCTGTTCGATCAGTGGGATGCCGCCTCGAGAGGCGATGATTCCATCGAAGGCGAGCAGATAGTTGAGATGCATAAGCTGGATACCGTCTTCGAACTGCTTCGTTTCGCGCCGGAATGTCGCGGCTGCTCGAGCCTTGTGTTCGGCAATCTGAATGGAGGCAAGCATCGCGCCGTCCATTCGTTGAAAGGCGACGAGGTTGCCGCCGGAATCGACCACCGCGACGTTCATCTTCCAATTCCGTTTCTTCGCCTCTGCCACCGCCGCGTGGATAACCGCCTCGGCTCGGTCTAGTGATATCGGCGGGCCATACGGAGTGTCGAAAGGAATTTTGTCGGGCACAAAATCGAGAGGATTTGTTTCCGTGGGCTGCAACGCTCGACTCGCACTAACGGCGCTTCCTATTTGCTCATTTGACATACGGCCTCCTTCAATGGTCGCGGTACAGATCGCTCGATCGACAATGGATCGCAACTCGCTATGGCTGCCCCGCTCCACGTCGTGTGGGACCTTCGCGGCCAAGGCGGCGAAATCGCCTTGGCCGCCGTCATCGGTAACAACGACGAACCGATGTGATCGTCAACTCAAGCAGAAGCGTGAGCGGCTCTCTCTCCGAGGACCTTCATAAGCGCTTGAGCCGTGGACGTTGATGACGCGGGGTTCTGGCCGGTGATGAGACGGCCATCAACGACGTAGAAAGGCTGCCAGTTGGCAAGCTTCTCAAAGGTGGCTCCCAGTCGCAGCAGCTCGTCCTCAACCAGAAACGGCACCACATGTGTCAATTGCATTTCCTCTTCCTCTCCGTTGGTGAAGCCGGTAACACGCTTTCCCTTCACCAGGGGCGCGCCATTGTAAGTAACGTGACGGAGCACTCCAGGCGAATGGCAGACCAAAGCCACCGGCTTGCCGGAATTGTAGAAGGACTCGATCAAAGCGATGGAATCAGTGCTTTCCGCTAGGTCCCACATGGGCCCGTGCCCGCCCGGGTAGAATACCGTGTCAAAATCTTCCGCTTTCATATCGGCAAGCTTGGCCGTCTGGGAAAACACCTCTTGTGCGGCCGTGTCCTTCTTGAACCGCGCCATGGCTGGCGTCTGATTGTCCGGCAAGTCGCTCTTCGGATCGATCGGTGGTTGTCCGCCCTTCGGTGATGCGAGGGTCAGCTCGATACCAGCGTCCCTGAAAACAAAGTAGGGGGAGGCGAATTCTTCGAGCCAGATCCCGGTCTTGCGGCCGGTGTTCCCGAGTTGATCGTGCGATGTTAGCACCATCAGTATTTCCATGTTCCTGCTCCTTTGTTCTTTGTTATGCACATTCCAGTTGAAATCAGTGGGGTTCTTTGTTTGCACTCTCAGTCGCACGTTGCAGTTCGGCCTTCTGCCCGACCAAACCTTTGATTGCGCTCACGTGTTCCGATCGAATTCGCCCGCATACAAGTATCACCACTGAGTTCTCGCCGTTGGCGAGGCGCTTGAATCTGACGGTCGTGTTGCTGGTCTTCCTAGCTAACGTTTTTGCAGCCACTAACTAACATTGCGCAGACGGCGTCACAAAGCACAAAGCAACTGAGATTCGTGGGAGGCTCAAGAACACGAAAAGCCGTGCGGGCGCCGTTACGGGTTGATGAGATTCGACGACAGAGGGCTGATCTCAAGCTGAACCGGAAAGCGTCTGACATTCCCGGTTCAATCCAATGCGCAAGATAGATGTTCCGAGATTCGGCGTCAATGAAATTGTGCACGAATCAGTGGATACATAGGGGACCTGTGGAAAATGCCAGTCAAGTGCCTGATTAACGTATTTCACGGACATGCACAGTTCCGTACGGCAAGTTTCCGGGAGCTAATCAGGCACTTGCCAATGTTCTCCGGCAGGTTCATGTTCTCCAAACAACTTAAATTACCGACGCGCCTCTTAGAGCGACATTAAACGCAACCTTCCGGGTGATCCCAGCTCTCTTCGTAGCCCTCCGATCACAGCACGACAACCCTCAAGAGCTTCACGGAAAACATCTAAGGGGAAGCAAAAACTTCAATGACAAGCATCTTGACGAAATCACGAGCGAGATGGTCGAAGACTTCAAATCAGCGCGCAACCATGAGCGAAGGCAAAAAGAAAAGGACGGCAGAACCGCGACGAACGCCACCGTGAACCGCGCCCTCACGACGTCAAAGTTGCTGTTTCGCAGAGCAGAACGTAACTTCTACGCGGTCAGGAACCCGGTCGTGGGCGTCGCCATGTTTCTCGAGCCATTGGACTCAATGCAATTCATTGGTTTCGAGGATCATGCTATCCTTGCGGCTTAGGGTTGGTGGCCGTCCGCGATCCATTTTGCAAATAGTTCAATCTGGGATTGAGGCCAGGGACCTTCTCCTCGCGGCGGAGGGGGCGGCATGACGGTACCACCGATTCCCCGAATCCGGTCGTAGATGATCGCCGCGTGCTTCTTCACATCATCATAATCAGCTAAATTGAAGGCCTTAGTCATCGCGTGAACGTCTCGATCCGTAAAGAGCGGCCGGATGTCCGCTTGAAAGCTCGTCGGTTTCGTCATTTGCGCCTCACAGCACTGGCTTATGTGTATCTCGCGCTCACGTCTCGCAAATCTAAAACGTCCTGTCTGTTGATGTCAAGGTACAGGATCTTGCTTTCAAGCAAAAGGTCGCACTTTGCCTGAACGGAACGAGCAAGCTGGAAACTAACAATCATCCCATTGACCATCGCGAGATCAAGACAGAGTCTTTTAGACGCCAACGTCCTCGAGTCTCTATTTCGGCAAACAAATGTGGCTGGTTGCAGGGTTTGCGGAAATCGTTCAAAGAGAAGAGACTCTAGTCGGGGACGCTTGATTTGAACTGACGATCTCGAATGGGTCAGTGCTCCTGCTCACGAGGCAGGCGTTCCCTTCGGCGCCGTCGTTAGTTAAGGAGCTATTCGCTCTACTGAAAGGTAGTGCGCCTGCTCCGAAAGCAGACGCCCTATTCATTAGTTATCCGATCTGGATTCCGCAAGTATTCCGGACTCTGAATTGCCCAACTCGTCGTCGTTTCTTTCACAAGCTATCTCCAGTCAGAAAAGGAATGTGGCTCCGACGGAAAACCAACCGCTTAGCTTTGGGAGCGCGTGTGCCAAAACTCAAGGTCTTGACACAGTTTTGGCACCGTGAGCATAAACGCTGTAGAGACAAAATTCGAAATGTCTTAGAATCAGACGCATAGCTTCCGCGCCCGTAGCTCAGTTGGAAAGAGCGTCTGCCTTCTAAGCAGAGGGTCGGGGGTTCGAATCCCTCCGGGCGCGCCATTTACTCTTTCCTCCTCATTTATATACAGTTGCGTAGCTGCCGCTTCACTCGGACCGCAATTTACCACCGTCATGAAAACGCAATACTTCGACGTCGGTAATGGTGAAACTCTTAGTCCTTTCCCGTTGTCAAGGCTCCGGAGTGCTCGCCCCATGATCGCAGATCATAGACGAAAAGGAATTTACAGCCGTGAATAAATGCGATCAATGCTGACCAAAGGGACCGTTTGTCAACGAATCAGAGGGTCGAGAGTCCAATCCCGCCGCTCGCTTTACCCTTCTTTCGAACGGTTCACTTTGGACAACGTTTCAGCCGGATGAGAACCTAAATCGACCTGGACCGCTTCAAGAGGTGAATTGAATCTCGCAGCCATCGCGTATAAAGTACGGTCATCACATCTACGAACAAATGTTCGTCTGTCAGTGATCGCGTGATGATGGCGAAAACACAACCTTCCGACGCAAAACAGGAGAACACAGTGACCCATTCACGCAGGGCGCTGTTAAAGATGGGAGCCATGGCAGGAGCGCTAGCGAGTCTAGTCTCCGGCGCAGGTGACGCCGCAGCTGGTGCCGCAGAACCGCAGGAATCGCGCGCTGCCGAGCCGAACCGGGCGCTCAATTATCCGTCGGAGGCATACAACGGCCCCTGGACCAACCTGCGAGCGGTCAAAGAAAAGAGAGTGATCGATTTTCATACGCACTGCTGGGAAACGCCGTACCAGGGAAAGACCTATGCGGACGAACGCGCGGCGCACAACGAGGAAGACTTCAAAGACTATACCGAAGACCTCATCTCCTCGATGGACCGCTTGGGCGTCGCGCAGGCTGCGTTGTCTCCCGCATTCATCCCGTGGGAGAAATACAATTCGACCAGTTTCGCGGCGCATCCGGACCGCTTCATCAAAATGACATCAGTCGAAGTCGGTGACATGACTTCGGAAAATTACATCGAGCGCTTTGATCCCGTGGAGTCGGCTCGCGCCACCCGAGAACAAGTGGCCCAGGGATGTCGAGGAATCGGAGAAGACGGCGGCAACCCATTGCAATCCCGGGGATTCGGAAAGTACTCGGTGAAAGACCTCAAGCCGTACGTGGATGTGATCCTGGAATACGACCTGCCGGTGTTGATTCACTGCGGGTGGGGAGTGACAACCAATGTGTTTGCCAAGAACTACAGTGCATCCTGGCATTGGGTCGAGCAGATGGGCGATCTGGCATCGGCCTACCCGGATATGAAAATTATCATCGGCCACACGGGAGGAGCTCTGGCGAGGCCGGACGGCTATGAAGCACTTCGACTAGCGTTCTCCTTCGACAATACCTATTGCGAGATGTCCAAGGCGCCAGTTGAAATCGTAAACGCCGCCGTGAAAGGCATTGGAGCGGAACGCGTGCTTTTCGGTTCAGACTTCAATCGGCCTGAAGGCAAGACTTACGGCCCGTTGAATCAGCACTTCGTTTTCCAACAATGGTACAACCTGAACACCATCGCCAACGCAGACCTGACGGAGTATGAGCGGGATCTGATCCTCTATAAGAACGCGAGGAGATTGTTCAAGTTAGACGCTTGATTCGTTCTAGGACCTAGGCTTCGCTGATGAACTTGGTCACGAGACACGCCTCAAGACCTTCAATTCCTTCTTCAGAGCCGTGACCGCTCTCCTTCACGCCGCCAAATGGGGATTCGGGCACGGAGATGGCGTACGTATTTAGCCCCACCATTCCCGCCTCCAGTTGCTCTCCCAGGAGTTTAAGGGTGCGCGACGACGACGTAAACGCGAACGCTGCAAGTCCAAACGGCAGCTTGTTCGCCTCGCCAATCACAGCGTCAAAATTTGAAAATGGATTAATCGCCGCGACCGGTCCAAACGGCTCTTCGCTCATGATTCGCGCCTTCGCTGGGAGGTCGGAGATCACCGTCGGCGAGTAGAAGTAACCCGGGCTGCGCAAACGCGATCCGCCAGCCTGGACTTTGGCTCCGCAGGATCGAGCGTCCTGGACCATGGCGTCGATCGCTCCCATTCGTCGTGCGTGAATGAGCGGCCCCATTCTGTGTTTTTCGTCCAGCCCGTCGCCCACCGGCACGGATTTGGCGCGCGCCACAAAGCCCTCGACGAATTTGTTGTAGATCTTTTCGTGGACATAAAAGCGCGTCGGTGATACGCATACCTGCCCAGCGTTGCGGTATTTCGCCGCGACGGACAAATCCAGCACCTTATCGACCTCCACATCGTCGAATACCAGCACGGGGGCGTGGCCGCCGAGTTCCATGGTGGTTCGTTGCATCCGGTCCGCAGCCAGCTTCATCAGCGCCTTGCCGACAGGAATCGAGCCAGTGAACGACACTTTGCGGATCACGGGCGACGCCAACAGGTACGAGGAAATATCGGCGGGAATGCCAAAGACGATGGCCAGCACGTTCGGTGGAAGCCCGGCATCAACCAGGCAGCGCGCGACCGCCAGCGCTGATGCGGGCGTTTCTTCAGCCGGCTTCAGGATCACCGAACATCCAGCGCCGAGCGCCGCGCCAATCTTGCGTGCTGGATTGCCGAGCGGGAAGTTCCACGGCGCGAATGCCGCCACGGGCCCTACGGGCTCCTTTACCACCGTCAGGCGGGTTCCCGGCGCGCGCTGAGGCAGCACGCGGCCGTAGGCTCGGCGTCCTTCCTCGGCGTACCATTCAAAGATATTGGCTGCCATTCCCACTTCGATTCGCGTCTCGACGAGGACCTTGCCGGACTCGGTGGTCGCTATTCGCGCGATCTCTTCCTGACGCTCGCGGAGCAGGGCAGCGGCACGCTTCATCAACCTCCCGCGCTCATCAGGGAAAATCGCACGCCATGTGCGAAAGCCTTCCGCGGCGCCAGCCAGCGCACGGTCCAGATCAGCCCCGGAGGCGTGAGGAAGCCGCCCGATTACTTCTTCGGTCGCTGGATTCGTCACGGCCGAGCTGTCTCGTCCCTCCGACGAAAGCCACTCGCCGCCGATCAAGAGAAACAGCTCGGGATATGTTGACGCCAATTGAGTGGTCACTTTGGATGCTCCCGGTAACAGGTGTGTTTTGGGGACCTATTAAAAAGCGTCTGTCCCCCTGGGCCGGGGGTGGTTGGCCCAGGGGGATCGACGTGTCTACACTACCCAACTTCGTTGGCAGATTTGGCGTTGGAGCCCGGTCGAGTAATCGCTCGGCGCAGGCTCTTTCACCAATCCGGATGTTAGAAGATCAGCTTCACTCCGAACTGAATCTCTCTTGCCGTTGTCGATTCCGCCGTCAGGCGGCCATATGTGCCGACGGCAGTACCGGTGGAGCTAAAGAGATCGGTCGAAGAGGGTGGCAAGAAATTTGACCGGTTCGCGATGTTAAAAGCCTCGACACGAAACTGAACGTTGAGCTTCTCCGTGACATACGTGTTCTTGAACGCGGAGAAATCGAGATTGACGAGGCCAGGTCCGACCAGCGAATTGCGACGGGCCGTGCCGCGCAGATTCACGCAAGTAGGATATGTTTCCACGATTGTTCCGGTTAATTTAGGGTCGCAATTGGCACTCCAAAAGGCCATGTCGGGCGCCACTGGGAGTGTGAAGCAACCAATGTTGACGTAGTGGACGGTGTTTTGAGGATTGGTCGTCTTACAGTCCGGAACGGCATCCAGGAAGCCGTTGTTCGTGCTGCCAAAATCACCCGTCACGTTGCCCGATGTTCCCCACGTGGGCGTAAATGGAGCGCCGTCACTGGCTCTGAAGATGCCGCTCACCTGCCAGCCTTTTGCGACAAGCTTTACTAGGCCATGAGCTGATTCCGGCCCAGGAATGACCCATACTCCGTTGATCCACAATGTGCGGCCGACATTGAAATCGGACGGGCCGTAGTCGAGATTCTTGATCAAAGTCGGAAACGCCAAATGGTTGAGGTCAAACAGGTCGGGTCCGCCAATGGAGTTTGTAAAACCGTTGCCCTCCGCGACGGACGATGTGTCGTCCAGGCTCTTCGACCATGTAAAAGAGCCTTGAATGTAGAAACCATGAGACATGCGCTTTTGAATCTGGGTCACCAAACCGTTGTAATCGGAATTTCCCAACCAATATGTGGCTTTGATGTCGCCGAAGTTGGTGTTGATCCGCTGGTTTTTGGTGTCAACACCGGGCGTGCCGAATGGACCGGGCCAAAGCCAGCCTGCTGAGGTGAGGGTGGGCTCGACGATATCGTCTTCCGTGGTCTTCGTTACCATGTGAACTCCCCGAGTGCCCACGTAACCGGCGCTAACTGAAAGGCTCGGAGTGAGTTGGCGCTGGAGATCAAGGTTCCATTCCTGCACGTAGTTTCGCTTCGGGTCATCCTGGAATTGAGTGCCTCGGAAGCTCGACGTAACGCCAGCCAATTGCGCGTAGCCTACGGTAGGAAACAGATCGGGGGTCGTACCGTTAAAGGTACCGGCTCCCACTTCGAAAAAGGGTTGAGCCTGTGCGCCTTGTGACGTGATCTCGTAATAGAGCGGCAAGATATCGAACATACCGAAGCCTCCGCGGACCGACGTTTTGCCATCATGGAAAGGATCCCACGCAAACCCGATTCGGGGTTCAAAATTCCGGTACGTGGGATTTTTCCAATAGGGATTGCCGAGCGTCGGCGAAGGTTGATACAACAGCGGAAGGTTCGAAACTTCTCCACTCTGCTCATTAGGAACGGTGGACATTTCGTAGCGGAGACCCAGGTTAAGGGTCAGGTTCGAGCGGAAGCGATAATCGTCCTGAATGTAGGTGCCGACAATGCTCTGATGGATGCGGCGCGGCTGGAGAGTACCTGGTATCTGGGACGAAAGAGAGGTTGGCTCGTTCATGAGAAATTGTTCCAAACTGCTGAACGCCCAAGTGCCGCCCGTCTGCGTGCTGTTGTCGTAGATTTGCTGGTCGTGTTCGAAGGCAAAGCCGAACTTGAGCGAGTTCTTACCTTTAGTCAGGAACAAATCGTCATAGAATTGGAACGTATTAAAGAAGTTGAAGCTCGATGCTTGCGCGTCGTGCCCTCCTGGATTTGATGTGAACCCGCCCGAAACTGTTAGGACAGACATTCCCACAGGCGCACCCACGGTGCTGATTGACGTGTTGTTGTCCGCAGGATTGATTGCCCCAAGGCTCGTGCCGATGGGAGCCGTGAATCGGGTAAAGCCGAAGTGGGCAGTGTTCACCAAGGAAGAGCTGAACACATGGGTCTCTGCGATACTTGCAAGCAGGCGCTGCGTGATGTTTCCCAGGGTTTGATTCTCAAAGCCATCGGCGAACGCCGCCTTTGCTTTGTCGAATTGAAAGGTGCCGGCGAGACTGTCCTGCATCGAAAACGTTCTATCCACGCGGGCATCCAGGAAATTCTCACTAGTGACATCGGGCAGCACCAATGTGCATGACGACTCGTTGGGGGAACCGGCGACGAGCGTTGAACAGGTGGGGTATAGTGTTAGCGCAGTCACAATCGCAGGGTCCACCGTGACTGTGCAACCTCCAGCCGTGGTGCAACCGTTTCCGGTTGCGAGAATTCCCATCCGGGCGTCAGGCGAAGGAACGATCACCGGCGTACTTGTGTTCAGGAATTGGCGCAGCCCTTCGTACGATACAAAGAAAAATGTTTTCCCTTTTTGAATTGGTCCACCAAGCGAGCCGCCAAATTGGTTACGGCGGAAGGGGGGAATCTCCCCCGCTGGGTCGAAAAACGTCCGCGAATCAAGGGCACTATTGCGCAGGAACTCAAATCCAGTTCCGTGGAAGTCATTCGTGCCAGCGGTGGTTACGGCGTTGATCACGCCGCCCGCCTCTCTGCCGTATTCCGCCGATTGATTGTCCGTGATGACGGAGTACTCTTGGATCGCGTCTACTCCAAGATTGCCCCCGTTCGCCTGGCTACCGGGGCCGGCATTGAACTGATCGTTGATGCCGACACCGTCGATACGGTAGTTATTCTGTTGTGGCCGGCCACCGTTGATCGAGTACTGCACTCCGCAACCGCGGTTGCAAGAACCGCCAGCACCCTGCCCGGCCTCGACGTCCGATGAGGTGGTGGTGATTACCGATACACCGCGCTGAAGCTCCGTGAGGTCCGTCCAGCTGCGACCATTCAGGGGCAGATCCACGATCGTCGCCGGGTTGACGACGGCGCTGATCTCCGAAGAGCTAGTTTCCACTGCCGACGCTTCGCCGGTTACTTGAACTTTCTGAGCCACCTGGCCAACGGTCATCGTCAGGTTCAGCTCTCGACTTTCACCGACGGTCAGCGTGAAACCGCTTCGTACCTCGGTTGAGAATCCTTGCGCCGTTACCGTGACCTCGTAAGTTCCCGGTGCCAAGTTTGGAAGCGTGTAAAAGCCGGCCGAGTCGGAAACCATGTCGCGTGTCACAGCGGTAGCCAGGTTCTTGCACGAAATCTGGGCGCCCGCAATCGCGCCGCCGCTAGAGTCGGATATTGTGCCCGTCAAAGTCGCGCCTACAACTTGCGCGTTAGCCCGCGCAAATGGAAAAAATGTCAGAACCAGCGCGGCAAATACTAGCCAGGCTAGATGAGACCGTCTCGAACCGTTGCACATGCGCAGCCTCCAGAATCTATGTCTCGGGCCCGGACAAGCAAATCGAGCCAAGGCCTCGACCGTCTTTCGATAATTCTTCGATCGAACATTTGTTCGCAAAAGGAACAGACAGCTGAGAATTCCAGGCGTGTGTTCCGTCGCGCTCACTGCCTTTGTCCGGTCGCCCTGGGCCACGCCCAAAACGTGGCCCAGCGTTATGCTACGGTTTTAAAACACGCCCCAGGGTGGCTACTATCGGGGGTGGCGAGCCACCCCGAGGCGTTGCTCAGCCGTTCGGACCGTAACGAGGCCCGAACAACCGGGGTGGGGGAACTAATCGTTTTCGGCGCCACCGGATTCACCGCCAGATGGTCCGGATCCGGGTGGCCTGCTCAAGTTGAGTGGAACGGCGCCGGGCGCAAATTCGTTCCGAAAGATTGCGCCGCCCTTCATGACGAATTTGATGTTTTCCATCGTGTTGATGTCTTTTAGCGGATCTCCGGGCACGGCAACGATGTCGGCAAACCTTCCTTTTTCGACGTATCCAACATAGTTGCCCAAATCGTAGTTGAGCGCCGCCGCAGCATTGCTCGTGGCCATCCTTAATGCGTCTGCCGGGCTCATTCCCCACTTGACGTAGATCGGGAACTGGCAAGTTTGTGTTCCGTGGCCATACTCATAGGCGCCACTGCCGAAAACCTCCGGAATGCCTGCGGCCACCAGCCTCTTAAAGCTTAGTTCGGTGACGCCGAAGATTGTTCTTGGACCATTAGCTGAATGTGCAGTCGAAGCCAAATTACCGGCCTCCATGCCGCCCATCAGATCCCAGAGAGTTTGAATCACGGGCCGCTGCTTCCCATTATCCAACGGAACCTTGAAGAGCCTAATCGTTTCATCATCCAGACCGATTGCCCCGGTTACGCCGACAGCAACATGCATCGGAAGATCGATGCCGGCTTCGAGCGCAACGCGCAATCCTTCACCACCGTAAGAATGGGAAGCTACCGTCAATCCGCGGCGGTGAGCTTCGACGACACCCGCGCGCGCCTCTTCCAGAGACATTGAAGGATATGAGTTCATCTTGCCATCCGGCTTGAAGGCTCCTTGCGGCGGTGTGAGGGCACCGGGCCGGGGGGCGGCCCTGTCTTCCCAGTAGCCTGAACCCGAGTAATCATCAGTTGTGTACATCTTTACAAGATCAACGCCATAACGGGCATGTTCGCGAACGGCTTCCGTCATCAACCACGGCGAATTCGTGTTGCTGGTAACCTGCCAAGTGGGCGATCCAACGCCGAATCCAAATGGCTGCGGAACGGATGGAGCTGCGTAGACACCGTGTCCAGGGTTAAGGTGCGGGCCGGCAACTTGCAAGCGGGGACCGGGTATCCAGCCCTTGTTAATTGCGTCGCGCAATTCAACGCTGCCGTAGGTATCGCGAGAGCCCATGTCCGTGAGAGTGGTGAAGCCGCCCAGAACGTCCCTCAACGCAAAGTTCACAGCTCGTACTTCGCGCCGCGCTTCATTGGGAGCTTGAGGAGTATTAAAGAGATGGACATGCATGTCGATAAGGCCTGGGAGCACAGTGGCCTGGCTGAGATCGATGACCCTAGCTCCTGCCGGAATCTGGATTTTATCCGCCGGACCGACATCCACGATCTTGTCGCCTTTGATGAGGATGACTTGGTTAAGTAAGTTGGTCCCAGACCTTGGATCGAACAGCCGGCCCGCCTTGATAGCAACGCCCTCCGGTGGAGGGGATTCAATGTTCAAACTTGTTGCCGCGTCGAAAGGGATTCCAACCGGCTTGGGGGTTTGGGCCCAGGCTACCCCTGACGTCCCGCAAAATAAAGTAAGCAGAACCAACCACAACATCGCTTTCAGTGAAAGTATCCGTCGCATCGCAGGAATCCTCCTGAATATTTCCCGTAAAAAAAGTTTTCCATTTCAAAAAAACCACGCTGACAAGAGCCCGGAAACCGACGTCTGTGCTCCGGCGAGCCGATGGCCCTGCACTAGAAACCACCCATCCGGACTTACCGGCCAACGCGCTCAAAACTTCCATCGACAATTGCAGGGCGATTCCGCGGGGTTCATATAGCATCGAGCGAATAATCGTGTCAAGGAATATGTTTGTGGTACGAACTTTTGTTTTGACAGAGAACGAATCTGAGGTACAACTTTATTCCTGCTTTGCATTCCGGCGAGGCGGACTGTATCTTGCCACCGGTTTCGGCAAACAAATGGAAAGGTACTCGCGTGAGAAAAATCGACGTCTTCAATCACATCTGGCCAGAGAAGTATTACCGCGCTTTGCTGAATCAAGTCGGAACGATGACGGAGATCACGAAGCGAAGCGGGGCGATTCCGATGATGGTAGACCTCGACGTGCGCTTCAGAGTGATGGACGAATTCGAAGATTATCAACAGATTTTGTCTCTGGCCGCGCCACCTCTCGAGGTATTAGGTGGAGTAGAGGTGGCACGGGAACTGTCGAGAATCGGGAGCGACGGAATGGCCGATCTATGCACGAAATATCCCAGCCGCTTTCCAGGTTTTATCGCCTCGATCGCCATGATCGACGCAGAATGTGCCGTAGAAGAAGCACGACGCGCGGTCGAAGATCTCGGTGCCTGTGGAATTCAAATCTATACGAACGTGAGCGGCAAGCCACTCGATGCCCCGGAGTTTGGACACATATTCAGGGCGCTTGAGGCGCTGCGAAAACCGATTTGGATTCACCCGACGCGCACGGCAAAATTCCCGGACTACCAAACGGAAGAATTGTCACTGTACGAGATCTGGTGGACGTTCGGATGGCCCTACGAATCCAGCGCCGCACAAGCACGAATCGTGTTTTCCAAGATGCTCGACAAGATGCCAAATCTCAAGTTCATCATTCATCACGCCGGTGGCATGACGCCGTTTTTTGAGGGACGCGTGGGCCCGGGCTGGGATCAACTTGGCGCTCGCACGAGTTTTCTCGACTACAAACCTCTCTTAAAGGAACTCAAGAAACGTCCCCTCGATTACTTCAAGAGTTTCTACGTCGATACGGCTACCTTTGGATCTTTGGCAGCGCTTGAGTGCAGTTTGAGTTTTTACGGAGTTGATCACGTATTGTTCGCTTCTGATGCGCCGTTCGATCCCGAAGGGGGCCCCATGTACATCCGCGAAACGATCCGTTGTATAGACGCACTCGGACTCTCGGTAGAGGATCGCAAGAAGCTTTACCACGAGAATGCATGCAAACTGCTTGGCATTAGTTAGGTTTTGTGTCCTCGAACAGAATCGCTCGGGAATGAGCTGTTCTGGCGAAGCTCCCAGGAGAGACGTTTATGCCCGATTCGCAAGATCGTTCGTGGTTCGCTCGTCTGGGACCTAAGCAGTGGCTCATCTTCGCGGTAGGCGGAGTCGGGTTTGGTTTCGATACCTACGTCCTGCTCATCCTCAGCCTCGTCGTTCAGCCGGCATTGAGCGAAATGCTGATCGCGAAGCCGGGCAGTCCGGTTTTCAACATGTGGGTCGGCCGGCTTTTCTATATCCCCGCGGTTTGCGGCGGTGTATTCGGATTGCTCGGCGGGTACTTGATCGATCTACTTGGCCGCCGTCGTCTGATGTTTTGGAGCATCCTCGCATACGGATTCGCTACCGCCGCGGCAGCGCTAGCAAAGACAGCCTATCAACTACTTTTTCTCCGATGCGTTGCCTTCGTCGGTGTTTCCATCGCATTCGTCTCCACGCTCGCGTGGCTGGCCGAGCTGTTTACGGAGCGGGAAGAACGGGAGGGCGTGATCGGATATTCGCAGGCGTTCGGTTCAACTGGTGGGCTACTGGTAAGTGGCGCTTATTTCGTGGCCGTCACACTGAGCCCGCGCTTGCCGGCCATTTACGCCGGGCATGCCGCCTGGCGGTACACGCTTCTAACCGGATTGATTCCGGCGGCGCTGCTTCTCATAACCCGTCCGTTCCTACCCGAATCTCCTATCTGGCTCACCAAGAAAAACGAAGGAACGCTGAAGCGACCTAGGTTCACCGAGCTCTTCAGTCCCGCGCTGCGAAAAACTGCCATCCTGACTACTCTCATGACCGCGTGCGCCTACGCAGGCTCGTTTGGCACTCTGCAGCATGTGGCGCGAATTGTTCCGGGTCTGCCGGCGGTTCGCGACCTGCCCCGTATCGCGCAGCAACAGGCAGTGAGCGGGTATCAAGCCCTCTCGGAGTTCGGAGGATTGTTTGGCAGATTGATCATGGCCTACCTCATCGTGCGCGTGGTGAATCGCAAGCGCCTGCTGCAAGCCTTTATACTGCCGGGAGTGCTGCTGGTGCCGTTCGTGTTTTTCCTGCCGGCGCTGAGCGATACGAACATGTCACGCTGGGGAATTTTTGCGATCGGCATCGTGGTCGTGGCCCAGTTTACGTTTTGGGGGAATTATCTGCCGATGGTTTATCCCACTCACTTGCGGGGCACCGGAGAAGGCTTATCCGCCAATGTCGGAGGGCGCATGCTAGGAACGTCGGCGGCGATGCTCACGACATCCATCGCCAATTTCGCGCCCGGTGGAACGACTTTCCGGCAATTGGCATTCGCTGCGGGAGCCGTGGGTCTGCTGTCGTTCGCAGTCGGCTTGGCCGCCAGTTTCTGGCTGCCGGAACCGCCGAAGGAAATCCTACCTGACTAATGCGCCACGCGAATCGACCGAGGCGTGGCGCAGATACGACGTGCCAGATGGGCTGCGTAAACTAGAACGACGACAGCCAAACATCCAGCACGACGCTTCGCCGCTCGGTTTTCAATATCTTCATTGCGTTTTCCAAGGCAGGATCCACGTCGGACGGATGGCGCAGGGTTTGCGCGAAAGCCCCTCCCGCTGCTGCCGCTATACCAGCATAATCCGGCGGAGGATTGAACGTTGCGCCCAGATCGTCCGTTCTGCTCGCGTGGCCGTCGGGGTGCACTGACAACGTCGCTTGCTTGGGCGCCTTCCAGCCACGATTGTTATAGACGACATGTAGGAAAGGCGTCTGGTAGTGGCGCGACATCCAATGAACGGACGACGGAGCAGTGAACATATAAGTCCCGTCTCCGGTGAGGCTAACTACCGTCGCGCCCGGCCGCGCCATCTTGATGCCTATGGCGGCTCCGCCGTTCCATCCCAGCGAACCGCCACCGCTGGTGAAAACGCTTCCCGGCTCATTGGGGCAGATGTGGTCGAACATCGCCTTGTTATTGGTGACGCCTTCGATTAGGAACACGGTGTTCTTGCCCGTGTGATGTCGTACCCTCGCACTGATATATTCCGCAGTGATGATGTCCGCCTTAGCGTGCTCTTCTTCGACCTTCTGAAGTTGAGTGCAACGTGCCTGGCTGAGATTCGTATAGAACTGCCGCCTCTTTTCGACTGCGCCTTCGTCGACCACCTCGTGGTCGAGCCGCTCGTTGATTTGTTCCAGTGCTGTGGAAGCATCCACGCGAAACGACTTCTTCACGGGTATATACCACAGGGGTCTCCGGTCTTTCAAAGGATCAACATCGATGTAGTATACGGTGGCGTTCTTCGCAGCCCTATTTACCACGGGAATCCATGGCACATCGCTGTCGAGGACCAATACTAGATCAGCCTGTTCCAGCGCGATGTTCTGGCGCGGTTCACTCCAGGTATTGCCTTGATAGAGCGGGTCGTCGGCCGGGAAATTCATAGACTTCGGCACCGATTCCAGGAAGCCGATCGCGAGCCGTTGGCACAACCGAATCAATTGTTTTACAGCAGACGTTTGGCGACCTAAATAGGACGTCACAACCAGAGGACGCTTTGCTTGGAGCAAATCCTTGACGACAACGGCGACGTCGTTAGGCGCAATCGCAGCAGGCGAAATTGGCTGCCATTGATCGACATTGAGGCTGACGGGCGAAACCTCCTCCGACATCACTTCTCGTGAGCCCGTCAGATAAACGGGCCCCTTCGGGTCGCTGTTCGCAAACTGCATGGCACGAAGTACGAGTTGCTTGATGTTCTTTCCGGTGCGAATTTCGTTCTCATATCGCACATATCCGCGAACCAGTCCACGTTGGTCGAACACGTCCTGAATCCACTGCACGTACTCGTTGCGAGTCCCCGTTAGTTCGCCCTCCTGAGTGATGGGAGAGACGCCCGCAAAAATAAGAACGGGCGCGCGCCCGTTGGCAGCATTGTGGACGGCGCCGCCGAGAGACTGAGTGCCGCACTCCACGTGTACAAGGACGGCTTGCGCTCGTCCGCTGGCTTGTGCAAACCCCTGCGCCGCGCTCAGCGCGACCATCTCGTTCGGGCAGGTAATCAATTTCGGCAAAACTCTGCCGTTCGCTTGCCCCTCCGCCAGACTTTCGATAATCGGCGGATGATCGCTGCCGAGATTCGCGAAAATGTGTGTTACGCCTGCTTCATTCAAGGCTTCCAGAAAGGCCGTGCTCGCGGTATACATAAGGATAGCGTTGTTGCTCCCTTTCTTTCCGTTCGATTTCCCTGCGGTCCGTGAATGGTGGATTTTCCCGCGAAAAGTCTGAGGACCGGCCGCATCGCTTTTCAAAGACGGGCTGCGCCACCGAATAAACCAAGTCACATTTTCCTTGACAGTCGTAAACGGCGCTCATAGGATGCGCCTGTTGTTTGTAGCACGCACGATAGTTCGCATGCTGAACATATCACAAATCGGTGCTTTGGAAGAACCTGATTTATAAAAAGCCGGTCGTCGGATGCCGGCGATTTCAAAAAATATTTTCAAAATACGCCCGGTGAAATGTCGCGCAGGGAGAGTCGCTATGACTTTCGTTGAGTTGCCCAGGACCACGGTTCGATTCACTCTTCTTTTGTTGATTCTCACAGCGACTGCCGTTTCAACATTCAGTCAGGGAACACAAAGTGTCAGCGGTACCGTCAAGGATCAGAGCGGCAGCGCCATTCCCGGCGCTACGGTGACCGTCACGGAAACCGCTACTGGAAGTGTGCGTACTT